>Ga0315310_10000013_pt1 | contig 130098 bp, 134 predicted proteins | sample TDP5_MG_FD_203630 | JGI IMG/M metagenome (GOLD analysis project Ga0315310, IMG submission 203630) | Freshwater sediment microbial communities from Lake Towuti, South Sulawesi, Indonesia - TDP5 | ecosystem: Environmental > Aquatic > Freshwater > Lake > Sediment | place: Indonesia: South...
AAGGGTGGATACCTTATGTTGATCCTTTCCTGTGGAACGGTTATCGGGGGCACACCGGTGTAGCAGAATATGTCTCCACTAATTATGAACTACAGGAAGTAGTCATCGGTGAAGACGTCCCTTATATTTACTATATCTGGGTTAGACGAGAATAAAAGAACAGAAATTCATACGCTATCCGCATTTTTTGTCTCATTAGAGTAACAAGCGACACCCACCATTTGCTTGAAATCCACAAAACTTTTATTAAACCAAATTTAGCAATAAAGCCGCAACTTCAAAGAGGAGAACTCAGTGGAGCGCATACTGATAACAGGAGGAGGAGGCTTTATTGGCAGCCATCTCGCAAGACATCTCTACAAGCAGGGAAATTTTGTTAGAGTAGTAGATGTCAAATTCGACGATTACATCAAAGAAAGGTACTACAGTGAAAAATTAGAACTAGACCTAAGAGTGTGGAAAAACTGCCTTAACGCAACCAAAGACATGGACAAAGTCTACAATCTAGCTGCAAATATGGGCGGCATCGGCTTCATCACTCAAGTCGGCGCTGAAGTCATGCGCGATAACACGCTTATAAACACCTACATGCTCGAAGCCTCCAGAAAAAACAAAGTGAAAAGGCATTTATTCAGCTCATCCGCCTGTGTTTATCCTACGCACCTCCAAACAGATCCTGACAACAAGGGCTTAAAAGAAGAAGACACCTATCCCGCCGACCCAGACAGTTTCTATGGATGGGAAAAACTGTTCGCAGAAAAAATGTGCGAAGCATACCAACGAGACTATTGCATAGACATACGAATAATACGATACCACAACGTATACGGTCCAGAGGGAACATATAAGGGCGGAAGAGAAAAATCGCCTGCGGCACTGTGCAGAAAAGTAGCTGAAGCCCACAACCCTGGAACCATAACAATATGGGGCGACGGCAAACAAACCCGCTCATTCTGCTACATAGACGATGCAGTGATAGGAACAGTAATTGTCATGGAATCAGACTATGACAAAGCGGTTAACATCGGTTCCGATAGGCTTGTCACAATCGATCAACTCGCCGACATAATAATAAAAGTCTCAGGAAAGGAAATAGCAAAACAACATGATCCAAGGGCACCACAAGGCGTCAGAGGAAGAAACGCAGACCTAACACTTGTTCGAAACACAATAGGCTGGGAACCAAAAATAAGCTTAGAACAAGGACTAGAAAAAACCTACAAATGGATACAAATGAAAGTATATGAGGAGCAGGGAACACGCATCCAACCTCGCCAAGTTGAACACCTTCCAAAAATTCCTTCTAGCTAACAGAATCTGTCCGAGAAAAGTAAATCTAAAACCCCAAACCCCTTCAAGCACGAAAAAATCTGAGACGAAAAAACCAACGCCTAAATGATCAACAACTTTTAACCATCACCTTTGGACTTCATATTCTTCCTCGAAACCATGCAATAGTCCTTTCAAGCCCCTCTTCAAAGCTTACATTTGGCTTCCACCCTAAAAGCATCTCCATCTTGCTTGTATCAGGGCATCTTCTTCTAGGGTCATCTTTTGGTAAGGGATGAAAAATCAGTTGAGAGCTACTTCGCGCCAACTCTTTAACCTTGCTTGCAAGTTGCAAAATAGTTACTTCTTGAGAATTTCCGATGTTCACAACTTCTCCCTTAGTCTTCTCATTCGCTATAAGTAACATTAAACCAGTGATTGTGTCAGTGACATAGCAGAAAGACCTAGTCTGTGTGCCATCTCCATAAACGGTTATGGGTTCATTTGTCAAAGCTTGTTTGATAAAACGTGACACCGCTCTGCCATACAATCCATCTTCTCTCAAACGCGGTCCAAAAGAATTGAAGATTCGCGCAATTTTTACGTTTAACCCATACTGTTCATGGTAAGCCATAAACAAGGCTTCAGCGAACCTTTTTCCCTCGTCGTAGCATGACCTCGGTCCAATTGGGTTTACGTTTCCCCAATAGGTTTCAGGTGTGGGAACAACCTCAGCGTCTCCGTATATTTCTGAGGTTGAGGAAAACAACACTTTGGCATCCAGCTTTCTCGCCAGTTCAGCCATGTTGACACTGCCATGAGAGTTAGCTCGCAACGTTTCGATTGGATGCTTTTGGTACTCTTCGGGGGAAGCGTGACTTGCCATATGAAGAATGTAATCGTATTCATCCGTTGTCTTAAAAGTGCAAACATCACTATTCACAAACTCAAATTTCGACTTTCCAACGAGATGATCTATGTTTCGCATCACTCCAGTGGACAAATTGTCCAAACACGAGACCTTGAGATTATAGCTTGCCAATACGTCACAGAGCCAACTGCCAATAAACCCTGCACCTCCACTAACTAAGAACCCTTTCTCCTCAAAATTCTCTTTTTTTAAGTTACGCTTTATTCTCCCAATGTCTTCACGAATTATTTGGTCGATCAATCTTGGTTTCTTCCGACAGCTTGAGCATATAAAGTCTTTAGCAGTATTACGGTATCGGATACTCTATTGAAGTTTCGATTCTTTTGTAAAAGTGTTTATAGGACAATGATAAAGCTTCCCAATAGGTTTCTGGGCTTCCAATATCCAATCTAATCTGGTCTTTCTTCAACTTCATAGCGTAAACGTTTAAGCCCCAATCAATCAGCCGTTGAATAGCATCTGTAAGTTGGATTTCTCCACCTTTTCCTGGTGGGGTTTTTTCCAGCGCTTTAAAGATAACTGGATGAAAGATGTAGATTGGCATGATGGCTAGATTTGAGAGTGGCTTCTCCGGCTTTTCCATTGCTGCTCGAACCTTATAGACGCCGTTCTCAATCTTTTCAGCCTCAATAATCCCAAATTGTCTAGGGTTCTCAATTTCTTGTACCAAGAAGGCCACATCAGCGTTGAGCCTGTCGTACGTGCTTATCAACGACTTGATGTGTTCTGTGTCTTTTGAAATTATGTATGTGTCACCTGCGTGGACAAGACAGCGCTCACTCTGGACGAAGGGCTTAGCCATCGTAACGGCGTCGCCGAACCCTCTAGGCTCAGGTTGGTTAACCCAAACAATAGTAGAAGTTCTCAATTTACTGTAGAAATCCGCTAAGTCTGCAGCTGGATCTTTTTTTCCCATGACTTGAAGCATGCTAATGGAATTATGGTCAGGTGTGAAATGATCTTCAATGCTGCGTTTCCCCCGACCTACAACAAAACAAAACTCTTGAAATCCAGCGTCGTACAGTTGTTCAAAAACCATTTGCAGCAAAGGTTTCACAACTATTTCACCGTTTGATGTCATTGAAAAAATTGGAAGCATTTCCTTAGGTTGTTCCTTAGTGGCTGGAAACAAACGAGTTCCCAAACCCGCTGAAGGAATCACAACCTTTTGAACCATAAGATCTACCCAACTACCATTTTATACACAAAACATATATAGTTAATGCAAAATTCCGACTGGATTCACATTCGCTGTTTAGAGGTTTGTGACCGTGAAAAAGCCACGCATCTCTGTCATGGGTACAGGCTATGTTGGCTTGTGTACGGCGGTGGGTTTTGCCAGTAAAGGATATGAGGTTATCACCTCAACCCACGACCCAGAAAAGGCAGCCAAAATAAACAAAGGTATCCCACCATTTTATGAACCCAACCTTCAAGAACTGCTAAAAAAAACAATTCGGAAGGGTTTCCTCAAGTGCGTTGTCAATTTGCCAGATAAAATTGTCCTTGAAACTGATATAACCTTTAACAGTGTAGGAACCCCGAGTAAACGAGATGGAAGTGCAGATCTCCAACACATCGAAAGGTCATCTCGCGAGATAGGAAAAGCACTAAGAAAAAAGGATACCTACCATACAGTAGCAGTTAAGAGCACTGTTGTGCCCGGAACCACACAAAACATTGTTAAACCTTTGCTTGAAAGAGAGTCAAGGAAGCAGTGTGGGTTGGATTTTGGTTTATGCATGAACCCTGAGTTTCTACGTGAAGGCTCTGCACTCGAAGACACGTTTAATCCTGACCGCATTGTTATTGGAGAATACGACAAAAAATCTGGCGACCGCTTGGAAAGCTTGTATAAAGGATTTTATGACGAAAGGGCACCGCCAACCTTAAGAACTAACCTTTCAACAGCTGAACTCATAAAATATGCAAGCAACGCTTTTCTAGCGACAAAAATTAGCTTCATCAACACTATAGCTAATATATGCGAAAGAACTCCTGGCGCAGACGTTGCTGTTGTGGCAAAGGGCATAGGATTAGACAAGAGAATCGGGCCTCTATTCCTTAATGCAGGGCTGGGCTACGGTGGTTCCTGCTTTCCTAAAGATGTTAAAGCCCTAATTGCCTACTCAAAAAGATCGGGATACAAGCCTGAGCTCTTGGAGGGCGTAGAGGACATAAATGAAAAGCAACCTTGCCGAGCTGTCCAGCTTTGTAAAGATTTACTTGGTGATCTTAAAGATAAAGAAATAGCGATCCTAGGTTTGTCATTCAAACCAAACACAGACGACATGAGAGAAGCCAAGTCCATACCAATCATAAACCAGCTTCTAAAGGAAGGCGCAAACATCACAGTTTACGATCCAGCAGCAATTTCTAACGCCAGAACAATATTCGCAAACAAAATTAAATATGCGTACTCAGCCGTTGAATGTCTGAAGAACGCCCACTGTTGCGTACTTGTCACAGAATGGGATGAATTCAAAAAGCTTACCCATGAGCACTTTGTGCAAAACATGCGCCAACCCATACTAATTGATGGAAGAAGAATTTACAACCCAAAAGAATTTAGCCAAAAACTCAAATTTGCAGCGATAGGACTCGGCGTTGAAACGAAAACAAGCAGCGACACTTGTTCGCTTGATGCATTAGGTCCGCAGTAATCTGATGTTTTTCCATTGATCCTGAATTATTTCTATATTGCCTAATATGCTTGCGTGAATGGAATAAACGATATAACAAAGATATGTGCATTTGCGACATTCGTTGTATTCATTTCGAAGTTTCTCTAACCTTTCACTCTCCCACAAATCACCTAACTCCCATATTGAAGCTACGGGCTGGCGAAGATGACAACCTGCAACTCTGCCCAAATGATCTACCATGAAAAAGCCTCGAAGAGCTTCGCATCTCCATGTACGTTGACCATCTGAAAAGTACTGTCTCAAGGCGTTTAATACCTTGGTTGTTATGAAAACCCCCCGCTGTTTTCCTTTCAACTCAATAAGCTCATCGCAGACTTTTGCCAAAGCCATTCTGTCAGTGGGTTCAAACTCGTTTATTCTTTTCCCAATGCTAAACAATCGATTGTCTGTTGGGTAATCATAGGAGTATAGGCAATATACAACTGGGATGCCTCGGTTTATGAAATGCTTTGTAAGGTCAACGATTTCATGCTGATTAAGCTGAGAAATAGTTGGGGATATTACCACAGGAATTCCTTCGCTATGCAAAGTTTCGATGGCTCCTATTGCTTTTTCAAATGCTCCTTGCACTCCTTTGATGTGCTCAAGTTTCTGCTTGTCTAAAGTATCCAGTGAAATAGCAACGAAATCCACATTGCGCAAGGCATCAATTTTTTCAGCAGCCAGACTTCCGTTATCATAAACAGTGGTTATAAAAAATCTTGAAGCATAGTCGAGGATTTCACCCATATCGTCTCGCAACAAGGGGTTTCCACCTGAAAACACAACTTCTATCACTCCTAACTCTCGAAAAACGTCAAGTCCCCTCTTAACCTCATCAGCGGATACTTCAGCATCCTGCTGTTCCCGCCAAACGCCACAGCTTCGACAACGATAGTTGCAACGACGCGTCAAAAGCCACTGAGCATGGTAAGGCCTGTTGGGCGCAAAGGAACGCTTCATCAAACTTAAGATCTTTTGAGAAGACAAAAGCATGCTCCGTTTACCTCAGGACCTCAACGACGGTTAGGGTATTCATGGAAGTTTTTAAACTTTTGGCTGATATCACTTGAAGAATGCACTTGGTTCCAATTTTTTGACATTAGGTCATCATAGGGTAGATTTCTTTTGTTACATAATCTAAGCGTCTGAATTGAGTGAAGTTGAACATGGCTTCAATCGTCTTTGGTAATTGCACTATTTTGCCTCTGTGAAAGATGTGGAGCACGTAGTCGTGGGAGTAAACTCCTGCAACAGTGTTTTCCTTCGCTGAAAGATCATCATTTCGGTTACCAAAGTGAATTTGTAGTCGCCTTCTTCGAGGTCTTCTTCGGTTTTAAAGCCCTTCAGTTTAGACGCTGTGTCAGGGAGCGAGATTGCTTCGGCTATTTTGAAGACTTTGCCAGCTGTGACCATGATTGTTCCTTCTGAACGCGAGTTTGTTTTTATTACTCTTCTTTTTCTCATTACGTCTCTTGTTGCTGATGAATCTTAACCACATCAAGCTTACGCATAGAAAACCCAGTAAAAAATTTGCTGTACCATCGCTGTAGGCGCTGCGATAAATCTTATATGCTTAGCTGCACAAAAGGTGCTAGCTCAATCTAGAAAGGAGAAATGGCGAAACCATGATAGATTTCAGTTTCACCGAGGAACAACAGCTGTTTCGCAAAGCCATGCACGAATGGTGCGAAAAGAAGCTCAACATGGAAGCGGTTAGGCAAATGGACAAAACGGGGCAGATGCCACCAGGACTAGTTAAGGAAATGGCTGACTTAGGCTTGCTTGTTATGACGGCTCCTGAAGAACACGGTGGAACAGGTGCCGATTGGATCACCGCCTGTATAGCGGCGGAAGAGCTAGGCTACGCTGACATAAGCTGCGCCGTACCTGTCTTCTTCCTTGTTCAGTCAAGCTGGGGCTTCGTTGTCGACCGATACGCTTCAGAGGAGGTCAGAAATGCAGTGATAAGACCAGCGATTAAGGGCAACGCCTTCATCGGCATCGCCACAACCGAGTCTGGCGGTGGCTCAGACGTCGCAGCCTTCAAATCCACAGCTAGAAAAGAAGGAAATGAGTGGATCATCAACGGCGAAAAAATGTATATTAGCGGCACTGAAGAAGTTCAAAAGATGGGCGGAGGCTACTGGATCACTGCTCGATCGTCACCTGCACCGGAAGGGGCACCGCACAAGGGCATGACGGGATTCTACCTGCCAATCAACGCGTCGGGAGTAGAGGTTACCAAACGTTTTGACGATGTGGGCAGGATGGGCATATCGACTGGTGGCTTCAGCATGAAAAACGTCAAGCTGCCAGACAGCTACAGGCTGGGCAAGGAAGGTGAAGGATTCTACCCGACCATGGAAGGCTTCGACATGGCACGCCTACTGATTGCTGCAGTTTGTATCGGCGTGACTCAGAGGGTATTAGAAATCGGCATAGACTACATCAAACAGCGGAAAGCGTTTGGACGCCCAATAGGCAAGTTTGAAGGTATTCAGTTTGAGTTAGCCGACGACTGGGCAGAACTTGAAGCTATGAGGTCGCTTGTCTATCGCACGGCTTGGATGGTTGACCAGAAATACAAACACAACAGGTTCACGTCACTGGAAAATGTCAAGTACATCTCAGCGATAAAGCTGAAGGTGCCACCGTTCGCCATGCACGCCGCTGAACACGCCATGATCTGGATGGGAGCCTATGGGTACTCGCAAGAATGCCCAATTGAGATGGCTTGGCGTGGAATAATGTCCTACTGCATCGGAGCTGAAGGCGCACTAAACATTCAACGCATAGTCATAGCCAGAGAACTGCTCGGAAAGGAATTCATACCATACAAGTAGTCTATTCTCCACTTTCTTTTTTATTTCGGATCTGTGCTAAAGCACAGTGTAGAGACTATTAGTATAGGCGTGGATTCGATGCTTAGAAAACCAAAAAAGAGTTCAAAATGGCCAAAACATAATTCCGAGCCCCATTTTTGCACCTCTTCTACGACTGAAACACTCCTATGGCAAACACTTCATACGCAACATCTCAACCCAGACGGAATCTTGACGAAACAAGCTTGAGCCCAGCCTTACACAACCTAATGGCAGAGGCTGACATGGAACAGAACAATATGCGCGAGCTAAGTAAAGCACTCCGGAAAACGTTGCGGAATGAACTAATTCCCACAGGCCAGGGAGAAAGCTGAATTGAATTCTCCATTATTCAAGGATGATTCTGGCATCGACTGTTTTTGCCCCCTTCTCATAGACCATGATGGGGTTGAGGTCTAATTCCTTTATTTCCATGTGTTCCATGACAAGTCGAGACGTGTTCAACAAGATTTTTATGATGGCATCGATGTCGGCTGGCGGCTGACCCCGATACCCCTTGAGGATGGGATAACCCTTGACCTCTGCTATCATTTCTCTGGCATCTGATTCGGTTATTGGGGCAATTCGGAAAGACACATCTTTCAATATTTCAACGAAGATGCCGCCCAGACCAAACATCAAGGCTGGTCCAAACTGAGGGTCTTTAGTGGCGCCTACGATAACCTCAGTCGAAGAGGGTGCCATTTCCTGCACGAGTACACCGACGATTTTGGCATCGGGTTTGTGTCTCTTTACGTTTTCTAGGATTTTGTTGTAGGCATCTGTCACTTCAGCCGCGCTTTTTAGGTTTAGTATGACTCCGCCTACGTCGAACTTGTGGATGATGTCTGGCGAGACGATTTTTAACACGATTGGGTAGCCGATTTGGTCGGCGAATTTGACTGCTTCGTCTTGGGTGAGCGCCACTTTGAAGCGTGTTACAGGTATGCCATGTTCCATGCAGACGATTTTTGCTTCGGGTTCGAGCAGGTAGTTTCTGCCTTCCTTCCGCGCTTGAGTGAATGCGTTTACGGATTTTTTCATCTTGAACTCAGCGACCTTTTAATGGAAATGTTTGATGGATAACTCTACGAGTCTAATGTTTTAAACTCTACGGTGAATTGAATTCTTTGGATTGCATTAGCTTTGGTCTAGGCTTGAGACCTAGACCTCTAGATTTCTGCATTGATCATCTAATAGGCTCCAAATAGTATCGGAGAAAAACAACGAAAATCTGAAACAGTAGTTCATAAAGAGGATAAGGCTAGCAATCAAGAATCAAATGAACAAACAATGAAGGCTAAGTCTGGAAGAAAAGGCTACAAATACGAAGGCGAAATGGAAGCCTATCGCAAGTGGTTTGCTACTGGAAAACAGAAAACACGCTTTCGCAATGCGGGAAAACTAAAGATTTACTGTGAATGGCTAGGCAAATCTCCAGAGCAATTGAAACAAGAATACATTGAGGCTAGACAAAAGGCGTAGATGCACTAAACGATTTGAAGCGTGAAATACGAAACCATATCATTGAGTTCTACAACTATCTAAAAGAGGAAAAAGGTTTTGCGATTAACTACGCCAGATGTATTCCTCTAGGGATTTTAGCCTTCTACTCTCAGAACTGTGAGAAAATTCCAGAGGTTACTAAAGAGTTTGACCCTGTGCAGATTCCAGAAAACGAGTTTGTGTTCACACAAGAAGTTCTTAGAAAAGCCTACTATTACGGTGATACATGGCAAAAAGCAATGCTCTCAACTGCAGTTTCACTCGGCTACGCTTCACAAGATTTCTTAGAACTAGAATGCCAAAAAATCAAGAACCTAGTTAAAGAGGCTAAGGATAAACACTTAGACATAATCGGATTCATAGGCAAAACAAGACAGAAAACCTCAGTTCAACCTAGAAGTTTCTTAACAACTGAGGCAATAGATAGCCTAGACGAATACCTAAAGAGCCTAGAAGCCAAATTCAACGGTAAACTTCCAAAATATCTATGGTGTAACCATAGCCCAAACGCACACATCACCAACGATAATTTTAAACGATAGACTGAAGGTATTGCTCAAAAAGGCTAACATTGAAACCTATGGCAAGCAAGTTAAGTTTCATGGTTTACGCAAGTTTCTTTACGATACTCTCAGTAAAAAAGATGAAACTATCGCTAAAGTCATTACTGCCAAAAAGACAAGTGCAAGCGATGTAACCTATAAAACAAGCCTAGTTTCAGAGTGTCAACGAATCTTCAGAGAATGCTATAAAGACATAGCATTAAACAGTGATGTAACGGGAAAAACTAAGAGAGAACAAACTGAGCAAATCGAAAAACTACAGCAAGCACTAAGTCAAGTAGAATCAGAGAACTCAGCAATGAAAACTCGTATAGACACCTTCAACAGACAGTTAAAGAAAAACTAGACTACATTACTCAGATAGACGGAAGATTACAAGAAAGAGACAGAGAACTAGCGAAGTTAGGCTACAGATTTGACGAAACCACAAAAGAACTAGCCTCAATAAAGAAACTAATAACTGGCTTAATACCTAAAGAATCTGAAGAACAAGCTAGTTAATCCTCTCTCTTTTTTTCCATAGAACCAACATTCATTTTCCTTTTGTTTATGCTAGGTATTCGTATTCAATGAAAACATAAGGGAAAAAGAGGATAAAAAATAGAGAGAATGAAGTTGTGGCTGTCTTTATGGTTCAGCGATTTTCCAAAGCATTACCTTGACAAATGGGTAGTATTGTGCAGCATTTGGGTCAATACTGATGACTATGTCATCATTCCCTATGTTTACCCACCATACCCATTCGCCCTGCATGAACTGATGTATGCCAATATGGGTTGCGTTATATTGGTACTGTCCAAGTATGTATACAAACGGAGTTTTAGTGCCCACTCCATGATGTATTGTTTTCCAGTTGGTCCACACCGTTATCCATCCACTATCGTATGCAGGGGCGGGTAGCAATCCTGTTAGATTATCCATGCTGAAATTCACAGGTGGTCCTTGTGGTCCTGTGTCTCCTATGTCGCCCTTGTCACCTTTGACTCCTTGGATACCCTGAAGACCTTGAACGCCTTGTATCCCTTGGATGCCTTGAACCCCTTGTAAACCTGTGTCTCCTTTGTCGCCTTTTGGTCCGAATGAAAGTATAGAGGATACTGCCATTCCTATACTACTTGATACCACAATAGCAAGAACAAGACCAGCCACGAACATTCCTTTTGACATTCCCTCTGCCATTTTACCATCTCCTTCTGTTATTTGAGGTGTTTCAGTTTATACGAGCAAGTTGCATTTATGATTTAAGGAGAATAATCCTCATAGAAAACTAGCATATGCCTAACGACACTTAGTTTAGTGAATTTCATGTGTTGCAGGCTTAAAAGCACATGATTGATTTTCTCACAACAAACCATAGCGTCAACCGTCACCCAACCGTCACTCAACCGTGACACCAAAACACCATAAATTATCACTTAAACATCACCTAAAATCATGGAAAAACAACGTTACCATGACACCTTATTGAAACACCACTTCTATCTACTCATATGATTTAAAATAGAATCTCTTTTTTCATCCTTAATGTTTAGATTAGGGCTTATGTGCGGTTTTCAAATTGGCAACGTGTAAAAGATGTTATGGTGTTTTGCCGTTGAATCGAACAAGAAATATCGGAGTTTTCTATCCGAAGATACTGAGAGCATCGTTGATTAATCATTTAAGTAGGGTCAGCCTAACACCAAAAGTTATCATCAACTAACCAAAAACACCTATCGCTCTACCTTTTGGGAAAACAAGCCCGATTTAGCCTCGTTTTAATCACGGTCTTTATGTTCTAGGGCGTTTTTGAGGATTCTAGGCGTCATTGAAATCCATTGGTATTAGATGATGATGGTGAGGTTTACCTAGACTTACCCCAGAATCATTTTCAAGATGAAAGGCAATGTATTTTGAAGGACCTTGTTCTCATACAAAAAGATAGAGAATTTAGCCAAATATTCTGCAAACTGCATCGTTCCACTAACAACTGATATTTTTTCGAGTAGTTGCCAAAACCTCTTTGCTTTCGTTTTTCCGACTTTCTCTTCAATATCTTTTTCAAATACTCGTTTAAAGTCAGCCATGTGCTTTTTCCTCTATTACCTCAATGAAAAACTAAAAATTATTCATGTGCTCTCTTTCAACCGTCAAGAACACCACAAGCCTATCAAGAACAAATTCAACCACAACCTAAAAGCCTATGGCAACGAATTAAAGAGACTTTGAAATGACTAAGGAAAAGCGATATTGCCGTGTCTGTGGTGTCGAACTAACCGAAGATAACACAGCAACAACAGATGATACTCTTTGTTGGGAATGCGAAAGTGACGAAGCAATGGAAGAAGGCTTGGAAGAGTGGTAAACTATGGACAGTCAAAAAATAGGAATAGAAAATGAAAGAAAGGTTGCAGAGAATTATCGTAAACAAGGCTATCAAGTATTGAATGTCAATGAAAAAGGCTTTCCAGACTTAATAATTTTGAAAGACAGAAAAATCGAGTTCCTCATAGAAGTAAAGACACCAAAACATAAAGTGCATGGATTTCAAAAAGAATTTCACAAACAACTTGAAGCAATGGGTTTCCAAGTTAAGATAATTACAGTAGAGGAATAAGCATGTTCAATTCCCATAGTTTTTTGACTTTAATCGTATTCCGAAACAAACCCGTAAAGAATGTTCGGGTTAAAAATGGAGAGTGAATATGAATGTCAACTAAACAAGAATCGGAAAAGACTTCCGTTGCTCCAAATATGAGAGGTTTATGGAAAGTTCAGCATCCAGTTTAGATGTTGCTCCTTTTGGTTAGTGTTATTGATTTTGTTGGGCACGTGCTGACGCAGACGCCACAGCCGAAGCATCTGGCTTGGTTGAACACGAGTTTGTTGTCTTCGCTGAGTTGCCTGGCTTTGAATTGGCAGCGGTCCACGCAGGTTCCACAGCTGATACACATGTCATAATTTTGTTGAGCCACGTATTCTGAAGCAACCACATGATCGGGGATACCGAATCTTAGAAGGGCGCTGAGAGAGTGACAGCAGCAGGAGCAGCAGCTACATATGATTTCGGGCTTTTCTTTTCCTTTAGTCGTGAATGCCATGTGGACGAGGCCGGCGTTGTGTGAGCGCTGCAGCATCACTAGGGCTTGAGCGAGCGAGATTCTCCTCGCACCGTTCTGAATCGAGCTTCGGGCATTATCGTCCATGGCGATGCAGACATCGACCGGACCGTCACACTTGTGAAATCGTGTTCTGCAGCCGCAGTCTTGTACAGCGATGATTTCTGCTGTTCGCAAGATGCTTTCTACGCTTGACAGGTCGAGAACGATCTGCTGACCATGGATGGTGATGTTGACTGGAACGGTGACCGGCGTCCATCTGTTAACGTGTTTCTCAACCAGTTCTTCTCTGGTCCAGTCTTCACCGCTGTTCATTCCTTTCGCCCTCTCTGTGAAATCCGTACTGTGCTCTCCGAATTACTTAAGAATTGCCGATTGAAGCTAATAATCCTCGAAATCAACAGTGCACGGAGAGAAGCAGCCTTACGGAGAAAACAGGCGAAAACAGTGGTTGTGCCTCGCGAAACTTCGTCCTGTTATTGGTCATAATCTTTATGGTGACATTTGCCAGTTCCATGATTTCCGCGTCGCCTGTCTATTTCTTAGTCAAGGATCTAGCTTATACGCCCGAGGCGACAAGCACAGCCTACGCGGCATTGTTGTCTATCGGTAGTGTTGCCTACATCATTGCCAACTTTGTAGGCGGCTTCCTATCCGACAGGATTGGAAGAAAGAACGTGATAATCTTGGGCACGCTCATCTTGGCTCCAAGTCTGTTCGTCTATTACATTGTGCCCAGCGTCGTCTGGGTGTGGGGAGTGTACTTCGTTCATACTTTTTCTATCCAGATGTTTCAGCCTTCGTTTCAAGCACTAGTCGCGGATTCAAGCAAAACAAAGTCGAGAGGAAAAGCGTTCGGAAACTACAACCTGTTCTGGATTGGCAGCACCGTTCCTGCGCCACTTATAGGCGGTTTTCTTGTTGACGCGGTCGGGCTGCGGTTTCCCTATATCATTGCATCTTCGATGTCCGTTGCCGGGTTGTTTACGTCTTTTTGGCTCGTTGAAACCTCACGCCAAATCAAATCCGTGCCTAACCTTCAAGCAGACGGAGAGGTTGAAGAAACCGTCATGCCATTTGCCGAAGTCTTATTGATTTTCGGAGCGATGGGAATTCTCAACGGTCTGCTGAACGGCATGCTGTCGCCTCTGTTGAGATTTTACCTAGACTTCAAGCTACACACAACTCCCACCGAGCTGGGTTTAGTCTTCTCCCTCGGCTCAAGCCTTGTCACCACCGCAGTCCAGATTCCCGGAGGAATATTAACCGACAAAGTTGGACGAAAACCCCTCATGCTCTCCAGCATGTTAGGAGTTCCTTTCCTGGTAGCCATGGCGTTCACAGGCTCCGTCTTTCAGTTTATTCTCGCATCAGCTGGGCTCGTAGCTCTAGGCAACCTCTGCGCCCCTGCGTACCAAGCTTGGATGATGGATCTAGTGCCGAGCGCCAAGCGCGCCCGAACCACGGGAATTGTCAACACCGTAACAGGCATAGGCTTATTCATCGGACCACTGCTCAGCAACTGGATATTCGAATCTCAAGGCGACATCGTCCTCCCATTTCTGGCCACGACGCTGCCATGGATTCTACAGACTCCACTCATACTAATGCTGAAAGAAACCAAAACATCTTAGACTAGCTATAGTCTCAGGGTTCTCAAATTAAGGAACCCATTGCAGGTAGTCGGGCGGGCAGGATTCGAACCTGCGACACACCGGTTTCTGCTTGCCGGTGCCTATCTTCTGGTTGTGTGCTTGATAGGCTGGGTGACCCTCCACCATACTGGCAGAGGTCTACAGCGTCTCCGTCGATGAGACTAAGCGTCTCATCGGCTCGGAAGCTCTACCAAGCTGAGCTACCGCCCGACCAAATGTTAACAGTCAGAGTTCTTGATTTATACGTTTCGTTAGCTTTTAGTAGGTAATTTGCATAATAGCCGTGAGATTGAAACATAGAGCCCGAGGGGGTGAAGAGGAATTAGAGTGAATCTTCATAGATTGCTTATATCGATTGCCGAGGCTTTGATAATCTACGGTCTCATCATTGTTGGTTATGGAATATTGGTCATTCATGTGACTAAAACATGGTCTGGAGATTGGACTGTTGACAGAAATCTTCCAAACTGGTTCACCCTAGACAATTTCATGATGGCTAGCTTCGCCCTGTCCTTCTTCGCATTCACAGCGTGGAGATACCTTAAATACACGGAACAGACTGGCAAACCTAAATGAGACGTAAGGGGAGCAAGCTAAAGCCAGTTTAGACTTTTAAGCAGAAAATCCTTAAATGAGAACAAGAAAATCGAATAGTGGATAGGGGCCCGTAGCTCAGCACGGTTAGAGCGACAGGCTCATAAACGCCGAATGAATTGAGAAACCTGTTGGTCAGGTGTTCAAATCGCCTCGGGCCCACCAACCACATCGAGCTTATTTGACAGTTTCTATAACAATATGGCAAGTGACTACAGGGAGTAAAAAAGGGTGCCGCATGATGTGAAAGCTCTGTTCTCTGACTGCTAAGACGGAGGGTTGAAAGGTTCAAGCTACGCTTAACACTTATATTCTGAGTTACGAAACTAATCACGCCAAGGAGGTTCTCTAAATGGAGTCAGCCATAGAAACCGTTGGCTTGACAAAGAGATACGGTTCATTAACTGCAGTGAACGAGCTTGACTTAAAGGTCGAGATGAACACTATCCACGGTTTTTTGGGTCCTAACGGCGCTGGAAAAACCACAACAATCAAGATACTCGTAGGGTTGTTAAGACCCGACGGCGGGACGGTGAGGGTTCTAGGTCAAGAACTTGGTTGGGATAAGCCAAACGTGAGGTCGAGAATAGGTTACATGCCTGAACTCCCAAAGCTTCCTAAACATCTGAAGGGAGTGGAACTCTTAGACATATATGGAAGAATGTGCGGTATGACCAAAGAAGAGCGTAAAAAACAGATACCTGAACTCCTCGACATGGTTGGTTTAAAGGAACGAGAGAAGGATCTCATCGGCAAGTACAGCAAGGGTATGCAACAACGTTTAGGCATGGCACAGGCGTTGTTAAACAAGCCCGAATTAGTCATCTTAGATGAGCCTAGCCTTGGTTTAGACCCTGTTGGAATGGTTGAGGTCCGTGAGACAATGAAGGGAATTTCAAAGGAAGGCGTCACCGTCTTTCTTTCGTCGCACCTTCTGCACGAGGTTGAACAGGTTTGCACTCATGTTACGATAATTAACAAGGGAATTGCGTTAGCTTCGGGCACACTCAAGGAGATATCAGAAAAAGTCAGCGGACCCGTGACAATAGAGGCTGAAGTTGATAAAATCTCAAATACTGTTATTGAAAAACTAAGAGAACTGCCTTTCGTGACAGATGTTTCCGAAGAGGGAAAAAAGCTCTTGGTCCAGTTGAAAACTCGTGATGACGTCAGGTCTCAAGTCTCTCAGGCAATTACAGCTGGGGGAGGCATCGTCATATCCATGAACTTAAAAGGAGAAAGCCTAGAGGATGTATTTATGGATCTTCTTGCCAAACGCAAAGAAAGAGGGTTATAAAATGAGTGCAAGCCACACGAGTTGGACGGCGAAGTTTCTTGCAGTGGTTCGGTATGAGATACTCTGGAACATCCGGAAGAAAAAGTTCCTTGGGATGCTTATTGTTGCATTTGCTTTCGCCACTTTATCGTTGGCTGCAGGTCACATCGCACAAGCATTTGGCGGCCCATCCGTAGAACCGACCCCGGATTTTGTGATAAGATCCAGTGTGGGTTTGGGCAGTTTTGGATTTTTCTTGTTTGCCATAGTAACTGTAATGAATACTATTTCAGCAGAGTTTGAAAGTGGAACCATTGTTCCATTACTAGCCAAACCATTATCAAGGACCACCGTGTTTTTTGGCAAACTGTTTGCATCCTTCCTAACGCTTTTAGCAACATACTGTTTTGTGATGATTTACATAACTATAGGCGGCTTTGTCGTATATGGTCCTCAAAATAACCTGCATCTTGTTCCGCTCTCTCTTCTCGGAGCCCTTTTCAGCACTTTAATATGGATATCAATTGTTATCTTGTTGGGCACCCTCTTTAGGAGCTCCTTAATAGCTGCACTTGGAGCCTTGGGCATATTCCTGGGGACAACCATTGTTGGGTCAATACTTGGAGCGCTTGTAGGTCAAGGATGGATTCTCACCTACATTCCTGGCACTGGCAACTCTGGATATGCCGACGGGGGTCTATTGCCCATTGGTCCAGGAGGCCTTAGCATTCCAACAGGCACTGGCGTTTCGACAGGCACTGACAGCATAGGCCCAAACCTCATAAATTACATCTTGCATCCCTCATGGGAGGTTACCTATTACAAGCTTACCATAGGAGGAGCAACTTCTGGGGGGCAGATGTGGGAAAAGCTCTATTCTGAGCCTCTGTCGAATGTCATCTGGACGTCAATTGCTGTCGCAATACTCTACTTCATCGTCTTTATTGGAATCTCATGGTACGTTTTTAGGCGTGCTCAAGTAACTGAATAAGAGTAGGAGTAAGCAGAGCGCAATCTACCTTTGAGAACTCAGGTTTGGAGTCGCTCTCTTACTGACTTTATTATTCATCGCCAGGGCTATTGTGATAACCACTGTCTATGTCTTAGTTTTCAGCTCTATTGCATACAACTCTCTGAAAGGAGCTCAAGTTACAGAATGAAAGCATATTCGAAACGCTTTGAGCTTCGCAAATTTTAAAATCCACTTCATGGTACAATGTAAAGAGAATTACTATGAAATTTATTGTAGCTGAGGACCTTGCGAAGAGCTACGACAAGGTGATAGCTGTCGATGGTTTAAATCTGACTCTGAATGAGGGCACGGTTACCGGGCTGATTGGACCCAACGGCGCTGGAAAAACCACAACCATCAAAATGGTTTTAGGCTTGCTAAAGCCTGACAGAGGGCACGTGGAGGTTTTCGGTCAAGACCCATGGGATAACCCAAACATACGCACTCTGATAGGTGTGGTTCATGAAAAAGCCTTCTTTCCAGCGCATCAAAAAGCATTGGACTATTTGGAAAGAACATGCAGAGTCTTCGGTATTCGGGAACCCAGAGCCTTAGAAGTCTTAAAACTGGTCAACCTGCAAGAAGCGAGTGATCGCTCAATCAAGGCTCTTTCGGCTGGTATGCTCCAAAAGTTCGCCATCGCCCACGCCTTGATTCATCAGCCTCAGTTGGTCATCGCAGACGAAATGACCGCCAACCTTGACCCTCAGGCTAGAAGCGCACTCCTAGACTTAATTCTCCAATTACACAAAGACCGAAAGGTCACTTTTCTCTTGTCTTCACACATTCTTCCAGAGCTGAGCCGAGTCTGCGACTCCGTAGCCATCATAAATCAAGGAAAGGTTTGGGCTTTCGGAAAACTAACCGAACTCTATGAAAAGTATGCGGCTGGGATGATTAGAATCTCAACCGACAAGCCCGAAGAATTGGCTAGTGAAATCAGAAAACTCGACTACATAGAAAAACTAGAAACAGACATTCGAGGAATCTCGATTCGAGTTCAACAGGGCAGAGAGGAAAAACTCTACGAGGATGCTCCGAAGCTAGCGAGAGAAGTTGAAGCCAAAATCCAAGGAATCGAAACAGGAAGCGCCTCCCTTGAAGAACTCTACAAGCTGGTGATAGGCGCAAGCAAAGGAGGATGAATCAACATGAGAAAGGAAAAAGGCCGACCTTTCCTTGAGGTGTTTGCCTCAGCCCTTCATGAAGACTTCAGGTTTCCGATCCTCGAGATCTTTGCTTTTCTTTACGCGCTAGGCACGTTTGTGTTCGCAAATTTTTCATCAGTTATGTCGCCGAGTGTCACAGGAGAACTCGCTGCCTACGGCGTGACATCTTCACTGTTGAGTATGACCCTTTTCATATTCATCATCCTTATCTTCAAAAACATCGCGTATGGATTTGGAAGCGACATTGAAAAGGGAATCATCCAAACCTTCCTTTCATATCCTCTCAAAAGACGCTGGATTCTCACTGCAAAGCTTTTGTCAGCCCTTGGAATTGCCCTTATCCTCTTTTTCAGTATTCAGGTTTCAGCGTTGTATGTGTTGTCTCCAGACATAGTCATACCCTATGCTGGTACAGTGGTTCTAACCTACGCAGCGAACTTGAGCTATCCACTTCAAATCGCAGGCATCATGCTGCTAGTGACGCTGGTTCTCAGAAGAGGTGGCTTGGCGCTAGTCATCGGCATTGTGCTCTACTTTGCGCTTGGAATCATCTCCAGTTTAGCCCTGTTTATCGCTTTTGCCACACAATCTGCCCTAGGGCTTCGAATACTATCGGTGATTTCTCCAAACGTTATTTTAGGTGTATATTACCAAACATACGCGCTCCTTGGTGGTAGTGAGCTTTGGGCACCCACCTTCACCGAGGTTCTTCTCTACATAGGAGCAAGCTACATGGTTGTGGCTTTTCTCTTTTCTGTGGCGTATTTATATTTCAGTCGGAGGTTCAATCTGTGAGACGCTGGGCAATTCCTCTGGGTCGTGGCGGCACGGTTCTCATTGCAATTGGTCTGGCATTGCTGCTTGTTTCACTGATCCCAACTTACCAAACAAGCACTTTCATGAGCAGCAGTTACGTTTATCCAAAAAGATGGGAGGCATGGCACTATGACTATGTTCTCACACCCCAGCAAAGTCTGCACATCAGCGTTACAGCAAATGACACCTTGAGTGTTTACTTGCTCCAAGTAAACACTCAAACCATTTATACATGGATAAGTGACCACTATCCCGACAAGATTGATTTCTGGAACATATCATACTTCGAAGAATTCTTGGATAAAAACTCAGAATCAATTCACTGGCAAGATGAAATTCAAAATGGCAAAATCGAGTATGAGTATATTCCAACCAAAGTGACTAACACAACATTGGTCTTGTCCAACCCAAGTTCGAATGTTGTGCGTATTGAATATGGGGGTTCTCTCATAGCTTCGGTGGCACCGATAGGCAAGGTGCGAACCCTGGCTCAATGGGCGATTCCGTTTGGATTCCTGTTATCCATACCTTGGCTTATCGATGTTTTGAAATCAAAGAAATGGCGACATGTCTCAGCATTTTCAATGTGACCAGCTTAGACGACGAGATCATAAGGCGCTTTTGTGAGGCGTTCTGCTCCGTCTTTTTTCACCAAAACCGTGTCTTCGATGCGGACTCCACCGTAGCCCATGATGTAGACTCCAGGTTCGTCTGTTGTAACGTTTCCAGCTTTCAAAACGTCCTTGCTGACAGCATTTAGCGTAGGCGGTTCGTGTACAGCTAGCCCGACGCCGTGGCCTAAGCCGTGAACGAAATATTCGCCGAAGCCGTGTTTCTTTATAACGTCTCGAGCAGCAGAATCAACCAGTTTGGCTTTAACATCTTCTCGCATCTTTTGAAAGGCTTTCTCCTGCGCCTCAGTCACAACCTTGTAGAGTTTTTGCTGTTTGGGTGTTGGCTTCCCAATCAAAAATGTGCGTGTCAGATCAGCCCGATAGTTTAGGTGACGGGCGCCAACATCAAACTGAATCAACTCGCCCTTTCTGATTCTTTTGCTTGTACAGCCTCCATGCGGATAGGCTGATCTTGGACCCGAAGCTACGATGGTGTCGAAGGCTGTGCCCTCTGAACCTAACTTACGCATGGTGTATTCTGCTTCCGCCGCAACTTCATATTCACGCATTCCAGGTTTGATGGCTTCTGCTGCTGTTTTGGCGCCTTCATCTGTTAGTTCTGCTGCCTGCCTCATGTAGCGCAGTTCGGTCTGGTCTTTTACCTTGCGTAGATCCCAAACTATCTCGTTCATTGCCTTCAGCTTGGTTTTTCTGAGGTTTTTTCTGATTGTTTGGAAGCTGAGGACATCGAGGCTATCAAAGCCAATGTCTTTAAGTTTTAGTTTTTTGCATTGGTCTGCTGCCCTCTTGTTGGCGTCTTCGCCTCGTTGCATAAGTTCAACTCGGCAGTTTTTCACCATCCCCTTTGCTGCTTCATAGTTGGTACTGAAAACGTAGAGTATGCTTTCATCATTAGTGGGAATCACTAGTCGAGCGGCTCCTTCAAAGCCTGTTAAATAGAGCATGTTGGTTTCGTCTGCGACTAGGTATCCGTCTAACTGGTTTTTTTCGAGAACCTTTTTTAAAACCTGAATTCGATTTATCAAGACGAGTCATCTCACAGTTTAGACCATGGTAGACGCATAAAACTATAACCTTTATGGATGCTTTTAATGCTCGCCATGTTATTTAAGACGAAAAGGACAGAGAAGACCCAGTTTAGCCACCGCTCATGAGTGACATTAAGATTATGTTGTCGCCGTTGTTTAGGTGAGTGTCCACCCCACTGAGTTGACCCATCAAAATGCCGTTTACAGTGACCACAAAACCCATCTTCATGTCTTTAAGACCGGGTTCATAGACCTCTTTTCTGAATGGTTTTCCATAGATTCCAGCGATTTTGTTGAGAAGCCCCGACAGTGAGGCGCCTTCTTCAAGCTCGAATTCCTCTTCGCTTCGTTTTATGAGGTTCTTTATGAACCCTAAATATTGAACCTTAACCTTCAGTCAAGACGCCTCTTCGTGTATTGAAATACGCTTTTCACTAGAAATATGAGAGAAGTTAAATATTTCTCTTACCTCTTCGTCTTTCCGTTGGTTACATTTTTTCATAAAAAACTTAAATATCCCCCAATGATTATCTGTTATCTCTTTCAATCAAAATTAGAATGGCAAAATGGAGGAACAACAAGAGTGTTAGGTTATGCCGGGCGAATATTACATGTTGACCTTTCAAGCGGAAAAACATGGACTGAGCCTCTCAAAGAGGAATTAGCAAAGAAGTACATTGGTGGCATCGGCCTCGGAATGCGCCTCTACCTAGACCATTCCAAACCGAGTGTAGACCCATTCAGCCCCGAAAACCCACTAGTTCTTGCAACAGGACCGCTATCAGGTTCAATGGTGCCAACAGGTGGAAACGGACATGCTTTCGTTTCAAAGTCACCCCAAACCTTCGGCGTGGGTGAAGCCAAAGCCCACGGGCACTTCGGTACCGAACTCAAGCGTGCAGGGTACGATGCAGTAATCTTCTATGGGAAGGCTGAGAAACCCGTTTATCTCTGGATTGACGATGACTCGATTCAACTGATGGACGCTAAACCTTTGTGGGGCAAGTCGCCGCAGGAAACTGAAGATGCCATACGCAAGGAGCTAAAGGACTACTACATCCGTGTGGCGTCCATAGGTGTAGCTGGAGAAAAACTTGTTCGAATCGCCTGTGTCATTAATGACAAGAGCCGTGCATGCGGAAGAACTGGCCTAGGCGCGGTTATGGGCTCTAAAAACCTCAAGGCAATAGCTGTGCGGGGTTCAAAAGACATTGCAATCGGCAACAAGGATCGTTTGCTTGAACTCGTAAAGCTTCAACACGAACGCATGAAAGGGCCTGCAGCGAGAAAATACAGAACTCTGGGAACGCCAGAAAACGTTCTCGTCTTGAATGCTTTAGGAGCCATGCCAACAAATAACTTTACGGGCGCTGTTTTTCCAGGAGCCGACAAAATCAGCGGTGAATACTTGAACGAGCGGTTTGTGGCGAAAATAATTGGGTGCTCATCGTGTGCCATGCGCTGCGAGCACGTTGCAGTGGTTCCTGAAGGCCCATACAAAGGAACAACAACCCGCATTGAATACGAGCCGCTTTGGGCTATAGGTCCCAATTGTGGTGTCGGCAACTTGGATGCTATTCTGAAGGGTATGGACCTCAGCAACATTTACGGAGTGGACGCGATATCCATCGGCGGTATAGTTAGTTTCGCTATGGACCTCTACAAGAACGGTATCATAAGCAAGGATGAGGCTGGTCTTGAACTAAACTTTGGCAACCACGAAGCTATGTTGGAGATGATAAAGAGAATTAGTATGCGAGAAGGCTTGGGCGATGTGTTAGCTGAGGGCGTCAAAATCGCCGCTGAAAGGGTAGGCAAGGACGCAGCTAAGTACGCCGTTCACATCAAGGGTGTGGAAATGACGGGTTATGATATTCGAGGGCTTAAGACCGCTGCTTTAGGCTATGCTGTTTCTTTCCGTGGAGCCGACCACAATAGGCACGGAGCCTATGGACCCGATGTGGCAGGCAAGGTCAACCGCTTCAAGGCTGAGAAGGGAAGGGGCAAGTTGGTGAAGGAGACCGAAGACCTGTACGCAATAATCGACTCCATTATAGTCTGTAAGTTCTCTCGTGGCACATACGTGAAAGGCTTTGAAGACTTGGCCGCTCTCTACAACGCTGTCACAGGCGTAGAAATGAGCGGGGAAGAACTAAGAATGGCAGGGGAACGCATCAACAACTTAGGCAGACTCATCAACATAAGGGAAGGTTTAACCCGTAGAGATGACCACTTGCCTTGGAAAGTTATGAACGTGCCTATACCCGACGAAGGACCATCTAAGGGAAGTTTTGTTAGCCAAGAGGACCTAGACCTTCTGTTAGACGATTACTATGAGGTTCGAGGCTGGAACAAGGATGGAATCCCAACGCTTGAGAAACTGAACGAGTTAGGGATGGAAGACCTTGCGTACATAGTTAAGGACAAGCTTGAACCTGAGAAACCGAAAAGAAAACCCAAAACGGAGGAATAAAGGAGGAAAACACGATGGCAGCGGTTCCAAAAGCTGAAGTGGCAAAATGGAAAATGGTTTCATGCGACCCAGAGAAGTGCACAGGCTGTTCAGTCTGTGAGTACGTGTGTTCCTTGGACAAGGAGAACGTCTTCAACGCGCATAAATCAAGGATACGCTCAATGCGTTTGCACCCATTGATCAATATCTCTATTGCGTGTCGACTATGCAGCCCAGCGCCGTGCGTCACTGCCTGTCCAAGAGATGCCTTGACGCAGTCTGAGCAGACGGGCGTGATCATGATTGACGACGAGAAGTGTGACGGCTGCAGCTGGTGCATTGAAGCCTGCGACTACGGCGCTATAACGCTTCATCCGGAGAAGAAGGTTGTGCGCATCTGCGACCTCTGTGAAGGCGACCCAGAGTGCGTCAAATGGTGCCCAGAAGAAGCTTTGGACTTTGTCTCAAAAGACGTTTTGCCTCAGAAAGCAAGGATAGCTGTTACTAAGAAATTGTTCAAGGAAGCAATGGAAGCAGCAGGCATAAAAGCCTAAACTTCACTTTTTTATCGCTTTTATTTTGTGAACTATACGTTAAATAAGTCTTGAGTGTTTTTTCTAATAAAATATGTCTTGTTTAGGCTACTTGTTTTCGGTAGGTATAAGAAGAAAAGAGGGCAATCTGGTCCTTAGCCATGATCCAAGGTGAAGTTATCGAATAATAAAGAAAAAGTGGTGTTTTTACTGTTGTGTTTTTGCTTTTATGGTGTCCAGTAGTCTATGTACGCTGATACGAATGCCAAGATGTCGTCGTAGTCTATGTCACAGTCCTTATCAAAGTCGCACATTGGGTCCTTTCCCAAGTCTGACCAGTATCTGATGTATGCGGAGACAAAGTATAATATATCATCGTAGTCAACGTCTCTATCATCGTCAAAGTCGCCAAGCCTTGGGACATATGCTTCCTTTAGAGGGTATCTGTCAGTATTGTTTGCGTCAATAATGTACGGGTGGTCCCATATACCATCACTTCCCGTTTCATTCTGAAAAGGACCGTGATACAAATCCACATCAGTATGTTCGCTCCAATAATTTCCACCAGAAGGATAACCATCATCCCAAACATTTAGCGAGTAATAGATGTAGACCTGCTCTGTGTTGTTTATCAAGTTGTTATGGTAAAATATATTATTTGACGAAACCTCGGTGAAGACACCACATCCATTGTTTGTTATGTTATTGTCAAAAATGCCGTTAGTAGAAGAATAAGAATAGAGACGAATGCCATAGCCGTTGTTTGTTATGACATTGGCAGAGATATCGTTGTCGGAACAATTATAGAGCACTATACCATTTCCGTTGTTTGTCACGTTGTTGTCAAAAATGCTGTTGTTGTTGGAAGAATAATACAGCACGACGGCACTCCATATGTTCGTTGTTATGTTATTGTCAAAAACGCTGTTGTTAGTGGAACCACCGGAAAAAAAGATTCCGTTCATGTTGTTTGTTATGATGTTGCCAGAAATGATATTATTATGTGATGGAGAGCAGATGTAGATGCCGTGAAAGTTGTTTCTGATTTTATTGTTCTGAATTGTAGTGTGTTCACAGTTTTCGATTAGACAGATACCCTTCGGGTCATAACCCCCACTATTTTGTATCGTGAAGCCTCTAATTACAATCCGGTCTGCTTCTACATCGATAATAGTGCCAGTCTCGTTTCCATCAATTGTTGTAGTGTCTCTGTTTTCGCCCATAAACGTTATTGTCTTATTTATAATCACGTTTTCGTAGTATGTTCCTGCTTCTACGAATATCGTGTGTCCGTTTAGGGTTTCGTTTGCGTTTATGGCTTCTTGTATTGTTGCGTAGCCTAATCCCGTGTTTATATTGTGGACTGGAAGAGAACTCCAAGGATGCATAAGCGGATAACGGTCTCGATTATCAGCATCAATAATGTATGGGGTGTCACCTATACCGTCGCCATTGGCATCTACGCCTGTATAGTCGCTCCAGTAGTTGCCGCCAGAAGGATAACCAACATCCCAAACATTCACTGAGCTTTCTATATAGACTTGATTTGTATTGTTTATGAAGCTGTTATGATAGATAGAATTGTTTGAATAAGAGAGCCAGGTGCCCAAAGTGTTGTTTGCTATGTTGTTTCCAGATATTCTGTTGTAGTTTGAAAGATTTTTGAACTGAATGCCAAATCTGTTGTCTGTTATGTTGTTTTTGGTTATTGTTGAGTTTGTTGTAGAAGCCAGTATTACGCCTTGTTCATTTTTGGTGAGGCTCAGGTTTTGGACGGTTATGCGAGTACAGTTAACGAGAGCTACATATCCAGCGTCAGAAGGAACGGCGCTGTTTTGCTCATTAATCCAATAATAGACTGGTTTGCCGTCAACAGTGTTTGAAGCGTCAACATCGTTCACATAATCTGGGAGGCTCGCACCGAAAACCCCGAAGTTGTATGTGTTATTAACCATGATGTTGCTTCTAAGTGTGTTATTTGAAGACGTATGGAGCTCGATGCCGCCACCGTTGTCTATTATGTTGTTTCCACAAACTATATTATAGTTTGAAAATGACGCGATTTCTATGCCCAAGTCATTAATGCATGCACTTATGTTGTTACCACATATGCTGTTGTTGGAAGAAAAAGAGAGCCAAATGCCTTTCCCTCGGTATGCAGTTATGCCATTGTCATATACGTTGTTGTTTGAAGATCCAAAGAGTCTGATGCCAGAAGAGAGTCCCGCCCTTACGTTGTTTCCAAATATGCTGTTATTTACAGACGAACTGAGAGAGATGCCATCAAACTTTGCTGTTATGTTATTTCCAGATAGGCTGTTGTTTGAAGACCTATAGAGATAGATGCCAATCCCGTTGTTTGCTGTTATATTGTTTCCGGGCATGCTATTATTTGAGGAATACCCAAGAGTGATGCCATACAAGTTATTTGCTATGTTGTTTCCGGAGAGAACGTTATGCAATGTCGAGTTAAGGTAAACACCGTAACCAAAGCCTTTGACGGTCGCGTTTTTTATTGTCACGTTGTTTATGCCATTCCAATAGAATCCGTTTCCGCTTCCACTGCCTTGAAGTGTATAACCGTTTCCGTCTATTATTATGTTGCCTCTTTCAACCACAATAGAATCATTAACGTCACCCGTGAAAGTATAAGTGACATTGTCAACGCTGAAAATAGGCGCTGTCGACGGGTCAACGCTTCCATCAGCCCTAATGTAAATGGTTCCGCTTGCTTTAACTGGTTGAATGTTCAATGCCAAAGTTAACATGCTGGTTAACAGTAGGGTCATCATTATTCCAGAAACTGCCTTCCTCTCCAAAATGATTCACCTTTCTCAAAAACATGGATTATTAGTGCGATTGTTATTTATGATTTGTGAAAAAATCTTCCATATGACAATCAGAGCCTGAAGTAAACTTATGATTCCCATGTATGAACCATTAGAAACCTCAAAATGTGAGAAGTGCGCAAAGATTATAGAACACTGCTAAACCAAAGCAAACAGAAACCAGAACACAAACACAACAGCCCCGAGTCAAACCCAGAAAACCTCACACCATCACGCATACTGGCTTATTCATGACAGGTAGAAGAAGGTATAAGGCGCCGTTCCCCTTCTTCTTTGAAAATTAATCGCACGCACACATCCACAACAATCATCAACGGTCACGTTTAACAACATCGAAAGTCACTTTTAGCAACATTGAAAGTGCGCTAAACCAGCCTCAAACCCAACCCGAAACAAACCCCAACACAAGAACAAAAACCAAAACACAAACAGACGCTCAACCCTCACACACAAAAAATTTTTTCTAAAACACATACTAACAGATAGAGGCTAAGTTACTACTAAGAACCCAAACACCTACTATAATGCTTGCAGAAGCCTAGACGGATCAACCCTAAGTTCTTTAATGGCGAGTTCATCGGGACTCATACCCATAGCCAAACCAAGCAACTGCGTATAATGCAACACAGGAAGACTAAAAGATTCGTTAAAAGCTCGCTCAATCCTCGACTGATTAACGTCAAACATAAGATGGCATGAAGGACAAAATGTAACCAAAGCCTGTGCACCAACCGCCTTGACATGGCTCAGTTTTTCCCTTGCCAACTGGAGAGAAACCTTCTCATCTATGGCTATCACCGTGTAACCGCAACACTCAGCCTCATCCAAATAACCTAAACACTTGGCACCAGTCAACTCAATCAAATCTTTAAGAACTTGCGGTTCTTCCGGGTCATCCCAACCCATAAGTTTGACTGGTCGAAGCAGATGGCATCCAGCGTGTTCAGCCACCCTCAACGAAGTGAGCGGTCTCTGCACCGTGTTCTTTATCTTCTCGTATCCTACATCTTCCTTCAACGCTTGAACCATATGCTTCACTTCGACTGTGCCCTTGAACTCCAAGTCAACCTGCCTCAAAACCCCATTGACTTCATCCCTCATCTTCTTGTCAGTCTTCAACAACTTATTCGTCTTACGCATCGTTGTGGCACATCCAGTACATAACGTGACAATGTTCAAGTTTTGCTGTTCAGCAAGGCACAAGTTACGCGCGGACAGTGCCAGCGTCAATTCATGATTCGCTGGGTCAACTGGAAGCCCACAGCAGTTTGCATCTGGCATCTCGACCAGTTCAACGCCCAACTTGTCAAAAACCTTACGGGCTGAAATCTCATAACTGGACACTCTGTAAGGAATCGTGCATCCCAGAAAGAAAGCGTACCTTAACTGTGCCAAGCATCAGTCACCTCTTCAAAAGCCTTGACCCTTGGACAAGCTCAACTAGCTTGGCGATATCTACCACTTTGGGTCTGGGCAAAGGTGGCAACCCCGATTCCTCTCGCTTCCTGTGTCTGATATCTGGAATTTTGTAAGCGTAACCCGTCTCGTTTATGCTAGAGGTGAGTTCCCGATAAATAACAGGGACCTCACCACTCTTAACCGCGAGATTTCTGAAAACACGCAAAACGCTCGCAACCTCCACGCCCTGAGGACAACGATCGGTACACGTAAAGCAAGCAGTGCACAGCCACAGAGCTGGGCTCGACAAAACCTTCTGCCTGAGACCCAACTGTGCCATGCGCAGAACCGTTCTTGGTCTGTAGGAACCGCTGAAGCGTGCAGTTGGACAGCTTGATGTGCATGTTCCGCATTGAAAACACGTCTTCAATGTTTCGGCGTCGTGTTCTCTCAAGACTTCGTTTTTGAATGATGGGTCTATCCTTGACGGTTGAACGTTTTTGGTCGTTTCCACAGTTTGTGCCATGGTTGTTCGCCTTGACAGAGGATTTGAATGAGGCGAAGCTCATAATAAATCTTATTTTTATCTTTAATTGAATAGTAAAATAAGTGATTCTTACGTTCTAGCCTTAAATCACCCTTCTTTCAAAAACCCTCTTTCACCGTGAAAACTGCATGAACCCAATGTTTAAATGAAGATCTATCACCCAAAACCCGAAAACAAACTACGACGCTTAGCAGTATTCATTCGGAATCTGTATTTTCATTTCACAAATTTTTACTCCAGCTACAGGATAGAGTTCAAATCAAATAGAAAGGGAATAAGAATGCACCAAAAACGACCGCTAATCGTTTTGCTGTGTTGTGTTGCCTTATTGGCTATTCCTCATGCAGCCAAGGCTGCGACAATCACCTCTGCAAGCTTTGACAAAAATACGTATCTGGCGGGTCAAAGAGGCTACGTTTCGGTTACAGTCTACAACGACAAAAGTGACAAAATCAGGGTCACTGAACTCAGTGTCACGGTGGACTACTACTATACAGACGACACCGTCTACATACAAAAGTTCTTTACAAACGCCATGTTGCCCGACGAAATTCAAGTTGGACAAGCAGAAGCCTATCAAATTCCTATTAGCTTGCCAACCAATATTGCTTCAGGCTACACTGATCCAAGTGTTGAAGCAAAAACTGAAATCTGGTTCTCTCAAATCGAGCGTTGGGTGTCTTCGGACAGAGCAACATATCACTTAAGACTTTACATAGAATCACCCTACAAACAAATGTACGAGACCAATCAAGCAGTAAATACAATACTCGCTATAACCACCATAGCATTCGCCTCAGCAGCCGCATATGTAATGTTCCTATTCACGAGGAAACCAAGACCCATAACTCAATCATAACACCTAGTAGAAACGACGCCCGCAAACACCTTCTCTCCTTTTTTTGGATTCCTACAATTCGATAGTAATAATAAGTATCGTTAACCCTAACCCTTCTTCAGGGCTTGCTCTTTCAACATGCCCCACACCTGCCCACGCCAGTGGGCGATATGCCTTAAGGCACTTGGTTGTGTGTGTGCATAAATCGTTAATGCAAGTTGAAATGAAACAATGTTACCTTTTAATATTCACTTCATTTAATCTTCTCTTCTAGGTGACAGGAATGGTTGACATACTGTTGTTGCAGACTGTTTCTATAGTGATTGCTTCTGCAGGTGTATTTCTGGCGGCTATCTACTACATTCTGCAGCTCAGGCATCAGACCAGAATAAGGAAGACAGATCTTGTCATGAGACTATTTTCAAGGATGCATAGCAACGAATTTGACGATGCATACCCGAAGATTATGAGTCTGGAATTCAAGGACTACGAAGACTTTGTGAAGAAGTATGGTCGACGGCATTCTGGAAAAAGCCCAGAATTCGAAAAAGCATTCTCCACTGTTTGCGGATTCTTCGAGCTGGTTGGCACTTTCCTCTACAGGAAGCACATTGACCTTGAATTAGTCTATGACTCATTTGGCGTTTCAATGATCAAGGAAATTTGGGAGAAGATTAAGCCACTGGTAGTGGGGTTAAGAAGAGACTTCAATGACCCAGCGTATGGAGCAGGATTCGAGTATCTCTATAATAGGCTTATGAGGAAAGGACCGCAGTTGAGGAAGACTTGGGCGAAAGCATCTCTCCCAACAGGCTCTAATTCCAACTTATCCAATCAGTCCTCGGGTGTTAAGAATGGTTGACATAGTAGAAGTTTCAGCCATTGTTGCAGCTGCTGGTGTGTTAGTGGGTGTTGTCTTCACTGTCATGGAACTTAGAAATCTGGTAAAGCAGAGACAAACGGATCTTGTAATGAGATTATGGCAAGAATCATGCAGTGAGGAACAAGTTAGAGCCTCCTCACGGCTGTCGAGTGCAGAATATCAAGATTTCAATGAGTTCATCAAAAAGTATGGCCATCCGTTTTCTGAAAATCCAGTTCCTATTGCATTCCGCATGACCACAAGGTTCTTTGAAGGGATAGGCATTGCTGCACATTTGAGAATTGTAGACATAGGGCTTGTCTTTGACTTCTTCACCGTTGGATTTTTCTGGGAAAAGGTGAAGCCAGTGGCTGAAGGCTTGAGAAAACAGCGCAACAACCCACACCTTTACGAATGGTTTGAATACCTTGCCAATGAAAAGAAGAAATACTATCAACAACTAGCTTCAAAGACAACTTGAACACACAACAACTCTCTTTTTCTTTATGTCTTCATTGAATACCAAGCATAAACAAACACATGCGCCCGCCAGGGCGCCACTAATCTCTACCGAAGGCACGAACAATCAGTGAATCGGGGGGGGCATTAATAATTTAAGCACACGCACCCTGACGGAAAAAAATGGTTGGAAAGTATGTTGGAATTTATTTCCAGTTTTATTTGTGTCTGAGTCGAGACAAGCATTTTATTAAGGAACTGACATCTCATATTCCAGAGAGTATTTGACTCATAAGGTGCCATCGTGACTCAAAAAACCTGTGAGTTCTGTAAAATAGTGGAAAAAGAAAATGATGCAAGCATTGTTTTTGAGGATGATAGGACAATGGCGTTTTTGTGGACCAAAGCGATAGCTGAAGGGCATACATTCGTAATCCCTAAAGTTCATTATGAAAATATCTATAGCGTTCCTGACGACGAAATAGCACATTTGTTCAAAGTGGTAAAAAGAGTTGCTGTAGCGGTCAAACAGGGACTTGATGCCGACGGAATTAACATAGGTCAGAATAATGGAAGGGCAGCTGACCAAACCATACTTCATCTACATGTCCATGTCCTCCCAAGGTTTGAAGGACAAAAATTATCTGATGAAATTTTTGAAGTAAGCAGAGAAAAACGGGAAGAAACAGCCAATAAAATAAGAAAAACCATTTGACATTTTAAATTAATCACAAGTCTCATTCATTCTAACCATTTTCGAGGTTCCGCTATAATCTTACCACAGACAAACAACATGAGTTCAGCTACATAGAAAAGTTATGATTTACTAAGTCATGATTCAGACAATCTTATTTCTCTACTAACTTTCCAGAGCTTTGGAAATAAGCTGAGCATTTAAAGCGTAAAAAGAGTTACGTTGCTTCAGTGGGAGGCTGTACCACAGGTGCTTGCTGAGTGGCTGGCTTTTCAGGTTTAGGCTTTTCTGGGGCAGGTTCTTTCCTCTTGAATGTCTCAATGAATTTCACAGTGCCCGTTTCTGTAAAGAACTTTTGTATGTCAATGGCTATGCCCCGTTTGGCTACCTGTAAACCTTCGACGTAGAAAGCTTCCTCAGGCAACTCTATTTCAATCCCTGCTTTCTTTATCTTTGTCACAAACTTTGCTATCTCAACAGAAGGGATCCGACGATGAATCAAAGCGTTGAGCTTTTCCTCCTTTGTTCCAAGTTTTTTCTGCGCTGTAACCTCGTACACCAAAGTTTTGCCTGCTAAAGGCGGATTAAAATCGAGTTGAACCCTGCCAGCACCAATTGTTCTAATTACGGCTAGTTTTCCATCAAACTCAAGCCGCATCCCAAGCTGAGGCGTTACCCCCTTGTCTATGAGTCGCCTAAGGGGAACCAGCCTAACCTTCTCAGGGTCTCGGTTTCCAAAAGCTCTTTCAGGCGGGATTTCTACAGGCGCTGTTTTGTTGAGTTCTAGGCTGAGTAGGCTTTCGTCTAGGGCCTTGAGAACCCAGCCCTCGCCTATTACGACTAGTTTTGGCTCGTAGATTTCGCCTTCCTTGTAGAGTCGTTCCTTTTTGGCAACATCCTCTATTGTTGTGTCGAAGACATCACCTGTCTCCTTGACTTTAGCAATGTAATCAATTAGCATGAAGTCGCCTTTTTCAAAGGGCATATCAATTCATCTCGCGGTCTCTATACATTGTCATATGCACTTTTAAACTTTAAACAGGCTCCTTAAGAATGTTCACGCTCCGTAGAGTTAGTCTCCACCTTATGATGTTCAGTCATCTACAAGGAATCTAGTTTTACTTCAATCTTATCGTTTATGTTGGCGATGGCACAGTTTCCATGTCTGACTGGCCCAGGATTTACTATAATAGTTTCGCCTATGTGGTCTGTTCCTTTGGCTTCATGAATGTGTCCACAGAAAACAATATGGGGCTTCTTCCGTTCGATGAATCTCCTGAGGCTTATGCTACCCGCGTGAACGTTGGAAAACGCCAAATCTACGCTGGTGTTTATGGGCGGTGGATGCGAGACAATTACAAACCACTTACTGTTGTGACACTGTCTCTCACTCTGACTAAGTGAGTCCATTATTGCTTTTTCACTCATCTCAAACAACGAGTAAAACGGACTGATTGGTGAGCCTCCTAACCCGAGGAAGAAGACACCGCCTTGAATTTGACACTTTTCATGAAGGCAAATTGCTCCCTTGATTTGAGCTTCTGCGAGTTGAGGTGGATCGCAGTTTCCAGGCACGTAGAACAATGGCAATTCGAGAGCAATCAACGGTGCCAATACTCTCTGAGCGTCTTTTACAGAGCCAAAATGAGTGACGTCTCCACAAATAGCTATGGTTTCAGCTCTAAAATTCTTGGCTTTCTGAGCGGTTCTATGTGAGGCTTCTAGGCTTCCATGAAAGTCGGAGGTAACTAACAGTTTCATAGAGATTCCATGTCAATGCTGGCAGTAACATTATACATGACTAGACTCTATAATCTTTGTTAAAGCATGAAAAGGCGCAATATAGAATGGATAATGTGTGGTTGGGCTGTTCAGGTTGGCACTACAAGGATTGGGTCGGTCCTTTTTATCGAGAAGACGAAAAGAGTAGGTTAGCAGCTTATTCAAAAGTGTTCAAAACAGTTGAAATCGACTCCACCTTCTATCGTTATCCAACAAAGGGTATGGTGTTCGGCTGGCTCAAGTACACCAAACCAGAGTTCATCTACGCGGCGAAGCTGCCCAAGTTGATAACCCACAGAAAGAAACTCGACTCCAAAAAAGGTGTGGAAGAAGACCTAAACAAGTTTTTGGAGTTGATGGAGCCACTACAACTCAACGGCAAACTCGCCTGTTTGCTTGCTCAATTGCCACCAAGCTTGAAACTTAACCTCGATTTATTAGAGAGTTTCTTCGCTTCGTTTCCGACACAGTTCCGGCTAGCTGTAGAGTTCCGTCACCCATCCTGGCTTAACTCTCAAACATTGCAGCTTTTAGAGAAGTACAGGGTAGCCTACACCGCAGTAGACGAGCCTCTACTATCACCTGACATGCACGTTACAACCGACATCGCTTACATACGCTGGCACGGCAAGGGCGAACAACCATGGTACAATTATCACTACAAAACTGAAGAATTGAAGCCTTGGGTGCCAAAGGTTAAGGCAGCCGCACAGAAAGCTGAGAAGGTCTTCGGCTACTTCAACAACCACTACCATGCCTACGCGGTCAAAAATGCCTTGGAAATGGCTGAAATGCTCGAAATCATCACAGCCGAACAGAAGACTGTAAAGAAAACAGTGGAGGAGTATTTGGAAGCTAAGATGAAGGCGCCCCCACCCAAAGCATCAATTGAATTGACTGCCTTTATGCCCGAAAGAATCGTCCGCATGAAACTTGAGGACCTGCTGCGCGCGTTCATGGATGACAACCGAATCAAACGGGCTAAGACCATAAAAGACAACGAAGTTGTTATCGAACACGCGTCTGAAGAAAGCTTGAAAGCAAGAGTACGCGAATACAATGTGTCAATTGACGCATCAAAACAACTGATCTTACACGACTGTCCAGATTGGAGTCGATGCGCACCAGTTAAACAGTTTTGCAAGCATGTTGGCAAAGTTATGCTGGTTGCTCCGGAAGACGTGTCTGTTAGCATTTTGAAGAAGATGGGTGTTGAAAAAGAGAAATGGGAATTTAAGCCATACGTTACCAAACACCCAAGACGCAGAGATGCCTAAACAATAAACAAGGCTTTAATTTTTCGTTTTACTGTGTTTCAGCGCATATGTAGGAGGTTTTTTGGAGTTCTAATGGGCAGCCGCCACCGCAGATTTGCAGCTGTGGGCAGTCTTTGCACTTTGGCTCAACGTATTCTCTCTTCCTTATGCTAACCGCAATTGGATGGTTCCAGATTTTTTGCCAGTCGTCTTTGAGGATGTTACCCAAACTCTCAAAGTAGCTCTGGCATGGATATACGTCGCCGTTTGGTCCGATGCACATGTTGATCATTGCGGCTGTGCATGATTTGACGCCTAGACCCAAGCTAACTGGGTCGAAGTAGCAGTACTGAGTTGGAGTGTACCAGAGAAACTTTAACCCAAGCTGATTGGCTTTGTCGTGGACCTTGGGCAGCAGTTCCCTCAAAGTTTCGACTGGTACCACAAATTTGTCTCTTATTTCGGTGGCTCTTCCGGAGTAGATTAGGCTGTTACATCCGAAGCCTGCGACTCCAAGCTCTTTTATGAAGTCGATAGTTGCCAAAAAATCCGATGTGTTGTGTTTGCTCAAGGTGGTGTTTGTTGTGGCGTAGACTTGGGTTGGAATTATGTTTTTGATTCCAGCGACTGTTTCTCTCCAACTTCCCTTGGTTTCCGTCATCAAATCGTGAATTTCCGCCTTGTGCGACTCAAGGGTCACTTGAACAAAGTCTAGTCCGGTCTTTTCAAGGGTTTTCACGTATTTTTTGTCGTTAACTCTTCTGCCGTTTGTGATTAATCCTGTTACCATTCCCTTGTTCTGTGCGTATTGCAGCAATTCGGGCAAGTCGTCGCGGAGGGTGGGTTCGCCTCCTGTGAAGGTCAGTATAAACACACCGATTTCATGCATGTGATCGATGACCGTTTTCCATTGTTCGGTTGTCAACTCCTCGGTTTTGTGCGAGCCACCAGCATAGCAATGGGCGCAGTTATTTTGACATCTAAAGGTCAACGCCAAATCCATGCGAAGTGGCGCTGAGAGTTGCTGTTTGAAGGGTTCGACACTTTTAATGTCAAGAAATGATATTGGGCAGACTTCTTCGGTTTGTGCTAACGTACTAACTGTGTAAATGAGTTTTTCATAATCTCTTTGAGCGGTTTTCTTGTCAACTCTGTACATGAGCTTAATCTTCTTCACAGCAGCTTCCGTTGGCATTCCCTGCATGAAAAAGTAGGCGTGTGCTGTGGCAGTCTCGTTCAGATAGAGAACTGTATTAGCGTTTATGACCAGAAGCCCTTGGGCATCGGGTTCGATGCGAAGCTGAAGCGCCAAACCAGCAAATCTGTCTCTTCCCCTGTACGTGTAGCGACCCTGAGGAATTTTTGGTGCATGAAATACTTTACGCAAGAAACTCATGACATACAGTCTCCCTTTTCAACCTACACCTCCACTAGCACAAGCACAGGCGCATGACACACAAGCACAAACGCACGCGCAAGCCGCGCAAGCACAAATGCAACCTGAAGCGTGGTGAGCAGGCTGAGTTGAAGCCTTTGTAGCAGTTGGCATTGGAACAATGGCGTTGGCGAATTTCTCAAGGCTGGCAACGATGTTGTTGGAGGTGCTTTCTACGGCCGTTGCGATGTTGTTTGCGAAGTCGGCGCCAGGAATTGTCGGCGGTTTCGGAGCTTGCGTTGGGATTTCCACATTTGGCCTGTACGTGGGATTTGGATGATAGTGGTGATAACCGTACCAGTACCACAGCCAAAATGGACTTGGCTCGAAGGCTCTGTCCTGAAACGTTGTTTGGGTACGTGACTGATAGTTTGGGTCTAGGAAAAGCCACAGCAGTTGTTCATCATACGCTATAGAAGCCAACTCAGGTGTGCCCGCCTGTTCCACTTGCTCCCAAGCCTTCGCCACAATTTTTCTGTAGTAGTCAACAGTGTCGCGTCTGCAGTATCCACGGAGTTTTTCTTCAACAGTGTCTCTGAGAAACATGACGGTATTTGCCAATTTCTCTTCGTCGAGTGTTCCGTCTTCTTCTATTGCGTTAAGAAAGTCGATCTCATAGTACCGTAGAGGCGTTTCCGTTGTTCCAGCCTTGTTCTGAAATGGTTGCATGATTTTAAGTTTGAGACAGGGAGTTGTAGACTCAACCCAGACTGCTCTCTTCTGCAAAAGGCTGTAGAGGGTTTCTGTGACTATTTTTGTGGGTTTCATGTCGAGGAGATAAGAAGCCTCCACGGCTGTTAAGCCGTGCCTTATTCCAAGTGTTTCCATGCTGATTGTGGGCATTAGATATGGTCTCTTACGAACTACAAAGACAACGGACCCTACAATGGCGGCAGTGACTCCAAATATCAATAGTGCGGTCCCGTATCGTTGCAAAAAAGCGACAACACCAGTCGGTTGTGTAACGTAACTTTGTACGTATTTCTTTGGAAAAGAAACCCCAAACGTATATCTCTGATTCGGCAGAAGATTCCCTCTCTGCCAAAAAATTGATAATAGGTCATCCTCAGGTGACGTGCCGTTCCAAAGTTCTCTCGTTGTTGTTACCTCATTTACTTTGACTCCCGAAGGCAAAACAATCTGCACTTGAAGGTCAAGTACCCTTGCCTCTTCCCACCATGTTGGAATGAACTGCATACCAACGTTGCTGGTGTTTTCGGGGTCTTCGTATATCATGTTGGCAACGTTAGTTGTAAGGCTGAATCTAACAGTCTGTCCAGCCGTCAAAGGCGAGTGAAGATAAACACGGACCTTGTAATCACTTCCAGAACTTACGTCTGAAGTGGTCAACGTGTTACCATATTGGTCTACCGCGTTTCCTATCATGAAATCTCGCTGAGGCTGACCAACTTCGACAAATCTGATTTCACGACCCGAATCGAGTGTTATATTTATTTCGTAAAGTAGGTCAATGCTACCCTTCTCCGGGTTTATCCATATCTTTGCCGATTCATGATTAAGGTAATATTGTCTTTCCTCTTGTGAAACTGATGTACCCACAAACGTGCCCAAAATGACTGTGACAGAGAGCAGAATTAGCAGAGAGCGGGGCTTTACCATTTTGGTTCCTCAGCAACTTCGAATGTGTGTCCGCAATAAGGGCAGGTTGCGTATGGCACGCCAGACACGATTTTAATTTGGTCAGCGTCTACTGAGGCTGAGCAGTTTGGGCATTTGAGAGCAACTGCCTTCATCTGTCCAGAAACTTCGACCCTCTGAATTATCGTTTTTGGCTTTTTAGTTATATAATAGGCAGTTCCTAAACCAACGGCAAACAAGAAGGCAGCAACCATTAATCTTATCGGCGCGTAAACTGAGGCTAAAGCGAATACGATACCAAAGAAGAATAGAACAGCAATCGCAATCGCGCCTAATACGGTTTTGAGGTTCACAGATATGTTTGATACCATTTTCTGGTAATTCAACCTTACTCTATTCACCAAAGGTCCGTTGGAAAGATTTTTTAATGTGAGACCTCGCGGTTAGGTTAAAGATTTCAACTACTAAGCCGAGGAACATCGGTTGGAGAAACCTGTGAAATACATTATCCGAAACTTCAGGAAAGGAGACGAAGTCGCCATGGCGAAGAACTTCAGCGAATGCTTTGGACCTGCAACCCCGAGCCGTGTAAGAAAATGGTTTCGGTTGCGCAAGATTCTCCCAGAACAGGTTTTTATTGGAGAAGTTGACGGCAAATCAGTGAGCGATGTCGAACTAATCTTCATGCAACTGCATTTGGGTGAGGGCGTATACACCAAAACCGGCGGCATATCATATGTCTGCACCGACTCCGACTACCGAAGGAAAGGCATAGTGACCAACCTATTGAAACAAAGTTTAGACTATGCTGAGAGAAGTGGAGCTTCTAACTCTTCGCTTTTCACGGGGCTGGACATCCCCGCGCATCGAATCTATTCTCACCTCGGATTCGTTGACATCATGAGTGAGCGTACATATGTCAAATTTTTTGATTTTCCCTTCGTCTTCGCCAGATGGATGCGCATGCTAAACCGTCTACTCAAAGGCTCCAAAATCGCAGCCAGAAGGCTTCAAGGCTGGGAAAAATCCGTAGCCATAGAACTCAGAGAGGCTGGCATGCTTGCTTTTAGGTTCAGAAAGGGACGCTTTGAAAAACTGAAGATACCACCCAAAAAGCCAGACATAGCACTTTCCACAGACATCCCAACATTCACGCAGATAACACGGGAGGGAGTTTTAGATTGGGAAGAAGTTGTCAAAGCAAGAAAACTGATGTGGAAACGGGGAGACCCAACAGACATTAAGATGCTTAAACGAATCCTCAGATGGATGTGGGAGGACTAGACATGGAAATCCAAGTTAGAGAAGCCAGAAAGGAAGACGCACAACAGATGCTCACACTCTACAACAGCTTCGCTCAACAGTTCGTGGGTCTATCCTCACGTGACATAAGAAACTACAGGCGGTTGCTGCGCAGAAAAGAAAGAATCAATTGGGTAGCCATCAACAAGCAGGGAAAAATGGTTGGTTACGCCTCCTCAAGATTTGACAAGGGGCGAAGAGAAGGTCGCGTAGAAGAGATAATTGTAGATTCGAGACATGACTTTGAAAAAGTCGCTAAACCACTTGTAGACAAAGCATATAACACTTTAATCGAGAAAAAACCAGCCTTAATAATTGCTGGCTCCATCAGAAACCCCCAGCACGAAAAAGTTCTTCCAGCTTTGGGTTTCATCTCGTTCGAATCAACAGGCGTTTTTATGTACTCAATTCTCAACACACAAAGATTCCTAAACGAACTTGCACCAGTCTTCGCTAATCGCTTGAAGAGAATGGAAAGATGGAGGGGCTTGGCTCAAATAGAGTGTGAAGGACATAGTCTCTTCCTCCAGAAAACTAGTGAAGAAATTCAACAATTCGTATGGACTAACCAGCCCATCGACTTCAAAGTCAAACTCAACAAAACTGTCCTGACTAAGTTGATTTTCGGCATCGCAAACCCAATCGGATGTTTCAAAAACAGGGAGCTAGAAGTGGAAGCAACACTTGGCAAAGAGATAACAAGCCAACTGCTAGGGATACTCTTTCCTCAGAAACAATTTCTAATTACGGACTACTGGTAGCTTCGGGGCATTTGCAAAGATGGTTTTGATTCGACCGTGGACACAAGCAGACATAGGTTACGTGACAACATCAGTGAACAGAGAAGGATGGGGATATACCCAACAAGACATCGCAAGATGTTGGCAATATGAACCAAACGGCTGCTTCATAGCTGAAGTTCAAAATAAGCCTGTCGGACACGTGTTCTCAATCTGCTACGGCAAAATGGGATGGATAGGTCTCTTAATCGTTGAACCTGAAAAGCGTGTAAAGGGCATAGGTACAGCTTTGATGCACGCAACCATCGACTACCTACAAAATGTGGGCGCAGAAACAATACGGTTAGAAGCCGTAGAAAAAGCAGTTCCACTTTACCGGCGCCTTGGGTTTAGAGAGGAATTTGACTCCGTTCGATTCAGAAAGCAACTAAAACGAAAAGAAAAACTCAAGCCCTTTGGAGAAAACATATTCCACATACAAGAAGAGGATATAAGAACCATAGCAGAATTCGACTCTAAATGCTTCGGCGCCAATCGACTCCGAGTTCTGCAAAGTCTCCATAAAGGCCAGCCACGACAATGTTTTGTCGCAAAAGAAAAACAAAAAGTGTTGGGCTACATAATCATCAGAAAAATCCTGAACGCACATCGAATTGGACCATGGGTGTGCGCAACCCGAAATACAGCAGAAAAACTGCTTAATGCATGCTTAAACACTATCGAGGAAGAAGAAACAGAACTGCGACTCGGAATGCCAATTCTCAACAAACACGGAATGAAGCTAATGCAAAAACTCGGGTTCAATTTGGTCAGCGAGAGTGTTCGCATGTTCTTGGGAAAGAACAAACATAGAGGTGAGATTACTAGAATTTATGGGATAGGAGGACCAGAAAAAGGTTAAGAATCATAAAAATATCCAGGTATGAACGCATGTATGTTTTTATACATGAATTAGATGCAACTCCTCCCTATAATTTTGAAGTAGCAGTGCACAATCCAGCTGGCTGGTACCTGGAAAACTGCCTTCTTACCATTCGAATCCACACACCACTATTGACAAGAAGAAGCACTGGTAAAAACTAAGACGAGTTCAGAGTCCAAATCTGGACATTTTGGAATACGACAATTAAGAATAGAAGCAATCTTTCAGAGATATTTTTATTGTTTAGATGGGTTGTGGGTTATTGCGACGCACACTCGTTTGTCGTCGAAGGTGTATTCGTGCCATTCTGCCTTGACCTCTGACCTTTCTTTGTGAAGGCTAACCTTCTTTGTTCTGACGAGTTCGGCCATTTCTTGGAGATACGGCTCTAGAAGCCTTGCGCTCTCGGTGTCGAGTTCGGCCAAGTGTACGGCTTCCAGTATGTCTGTGGGCGTGAACCCCATTTCTTTGCGCAGCGCTTGCACGCGCCTTGCAAAGTCGCGCATCACACCTTCTCCTAAGAGGTTGTTATCTCTTTGAGTGTCCAAGAAAACGTGTAAATCGCCTTCTGAAGCCATTTTCCAGCGTTTTGGAGTTTCCGGATCGGGATGTGGAGTGCCCAATTCTTCGAGGTAGGCTACTGTTTTTACGTTGGCTAGTTCAAGGTATAGGTCTTCGAGTTCTTTGAGTGCCTTTTGTTGGCTTTTGGACGCAACTAGCACTGCCTTTCGTAGTGGCCATCGGCGCTTTAGCTCAGCGGCTTGTCGGGCGGAAAAGGTTAGAGCTACAGTGCGCTGTAGTGTGTCAAAGTCTTTTTCGAGTTGTGCGTCTCGAAGGGCTTCGTTTGGTGTGGGCCAGCTTTCAAGGTTTACGGATTCGCTTAGTGTATTGTCTAAGGCTCGGTAAACGTTTTGGTGCATGAATTCGCTGAGAAATGGTGTGACGGGATTGAACAGTAGGACTATCGTTTTTAGTGTTTGCCAAAGAGTTGCGTAGACGGCTAAGCGGCGTTTTAGTGTCTGTGGGTCGTCGCTCCAGAGGTCGCGACGCACCATCGGCACGTACTGGCGGCTGACAACGTCAACAACGAACGTTTCCAGTTCTTCTAATGCAAAGTTGAACTCACAGGTTTCGAGCCTAGCTGTGCATTCGCTTACTGCTTCTTGAAGTTTGGAGAGCAGCCAGCGGTCTGCGGGTTTTAAGACGTTGTTTTCTTCCGCCCACTTGAGTGTATGTTGTTTTGGGTTGAATTTGTCGTATTCGGCGTTTTGCATGAAGAAGCGGTGCAAATGGTATAGCGTGCCTAACACTTGGTATGGACGTTTATTCAATTCTCTCATGTCAAAGTTTATGGCGTCAGCTGGAGAGCACTTCCAAAGCGTGTAGAATCTGAAGACATCTGCCGAGTGTTTTTCCAATACTTCATTTGCTTCTAATACGTTGCCTAGGCTTTTGCTCATCTTTCTGCCCTTTGCGTCTTGTGCCAAGCCTTGGAAGAGAAAAGCCTTGTACGGCGCTTCAGCTTCACCTGTGAGTATTACGTGTTCAAGCAGCAGCGTGTTCGCCCACCCACGGGTTTGGTCTATTCCTTCTGTTAGAAAGTCAGTGGGCACGTAGCGTTTGAATTCTTCGTCTGTGAAGCGTGCGAAGGGTGAGGCGCCGCTGTTATGCCATGTGTCGAGCACGAAGGGTTCTCGTTTCATGGAGCCGCCGCACTTGTCACATCTCAGCACCAAGCGGTCTATCCAAGGTTTGTGCAATTCAAAATTTGCAGGTGGCTCTTTATTTGCTCTTTCGAACAATTCTTTTTTGCTGGCGACAAACATTTTGTTTCCGCAGTTTTGGCAGGCCCAGACTGGCAACGGGCAGCCCCAGACTCTTTCCCTACTGACGCACCATGGTTTGCCTTCTCTAAGGAATGAGAGAAAGCGATTTTTAGGGCCTTCAAAGAAGTATCCAACTTTTTCTGCGGCTTCCACCACTCGGCTGTTGACTTTATCGGTCCAGAGGAAATATTCTCTGCGCGCCAGCCACACAAGTTTGTGATGAGAACGCCAACAGAGAGGGTATTCATGCTTAACCGTTTTCACGGAAACCAACAGGTCTTTTTTGCGGAGTACATCCACCACCGCCGAATCGGCATCACGGGAGAACCAGCCAGCGAACTCACCTGCATCAGCTGTGAACTTGACTTCATCGTCGAATGGAACATAAACGGGCACATTGCGTCTCTGGGCTGCTCTGAAGTCATCTTCTCCGTTTCCAGGTGACAAATGGACTACGCCAGTAGCTGTGGTGACATCCACGAAGTCTTCCGTCACAACTGTGTGCACAAGTGGGTGTTGGTCGAGTTCCCGCTGTTTGGCAACCATGTCTAGGAAGGGATACTCATACTTGACGCCTTCAAGGGCTTTGCCAGCGACCACTTCCAAGACCTTATAGTCTTGGACTTTGAGTTCTTGCATTAGGGCTTCGACCCGTTGTCTCACCATTATCCATGTTTCTTCGCCCACCCTAACCTTGGCGTAGTAAGCGTCTGGGTGAACAGCCATCATGAGGTCGGTTACAAGGGTGAAAGGCATCGTGGTCCAAACGAGGAAGTATTCGTTTTTTGCATTTTTCACTTTCATTTTGAAGTAAAGCGAGGAGTCTTCCACCTCTTCGTAGCCTAACCCGACTTCAGCGTTGCTTAACGATGTTTGACAGTGGGGGCAGTAAGCGACTACGTAGTAGCCTTCGCCGAGCAAGCCTTGTTCCCATGCTCGCTTGAGGTATTGCCATTCTCGTTCTATGTACTCGTCGAGGTATGTCCAGTATGCCTTGTCGTGGTTCATGAAGACGCCGAGTTTCTTGTCAGCTTCAAACCATTCTTTATGGTATTTCATCACGATTTTCTTGCACTCAGCAACGAATCGTTCTTCGCCCACTTTCTCTAGCAGGTCTCGTTTGTTGCGAACGTTTAATTCGCGTTCAACCTCTAACTCGACTGGTAAGCCTTGGCAGTCCCAGCCTCCCCAGAACGGTATGTAAAAACCTTGCATGCTCTTCCAACGGTAGCGGAGGTCTTTCATTACCCGTCCACGGGCGTGTCCAACGTGGGGCACACCATTGAGCGTCGGTGGTCCTTCAACAAAGCCTAGGACACCTTTGTTTGTTTTCAACTTGAGCTGTTCAAGTTTCTCTCTGACTTGGTGTTTTTCCCAGAATTCACGTACTTGCTTTTCAAGTTCGAGCGGGCGATAATCTAACGTGAGCCAGCGTTTAGAAGTGTCAGCGTTGAATTTGGCGGCCACCTTCACGCATCTTTTAACACCCGCCACCATGCAACATATCAGCGCTCACATATAACTTTTTTGAAATATAACTCCACAAAACCTCGAAAGCCAATCTTTGCTCCGTCTAGTTGGGTATGGTCAGAAATGTTATTTTGCCTTTATTAGCGATATTAAAAGTGCTGAAGTCGTGCAAGAGATAAAGGCAAGCATGAACGAAATAAATGTGCCGAGGATGGACCAGAAGAAGCCTCCAATCAATCCTGATAGGGCTATGCCCATGTACATGAATGTGTTCATGGCTCCTAGGGCTGTGCCTTTTTCTGTAGGCGGAACAGAGCCTAATGCTAGTGTTGTGGTGAAGTAGCCTAGTGAGTTTCCAAGTGAGTAGGTAGCGTAAACAGCATATATGAAAATCAGTTGGTTTAGAATTGGAAACATAAGCCATGCGACACCCATTAAGAAGTAGCCTAGAAACACAATCTTCTTGCCTACCTTGTCGAAAAGGATCCCTCCCGGATAATTCGAGACTGACCAAACTATAGAATAAATGGAGTCAAACGCAGCAACTTCCAATTCGCCAACTCCAAATCTCGCTTTAACGTAGTCTGGATAAAAATGAGAAGCAAACGCTCCTATGGTTATGATAAAAACCACAGAACATAGAATCAATAGGTTTCTGTTATTCGCAAGAAAATCTACGAAAGAAGGAACACTCAGTTGATGCCGCTTCTCTCTTGTCTCATCAACATGCAAGATCAATAAGGGTGGAAGAGAAGTCGCAGTAAACACAAAAACTAGGGTGTACAAAGTGTTATAACCAAATGCGTTGGCTATATAACCGCCAATGAGAGCCCCTCCTGCTCCAAACAGGCTTGTTACGGTGTTGACAAGTCCAAGAGCGCCGCCGACATTTTCACCATGAACTATGTCGGAAACTAGCGCTGCGTAGGCTGGGTAAAGACCACTCGTTGCTCCCATAACGATTCCATAAAGTATGAACGCCTGCCACACACTGGTAACCCATGCAAAGCCCAGCCAAGCAAAGGCTGAGATGAGGAACCCTGAGACCACCACTGTTTTTCTTCCAACTCTGTCTGCTAGAAAGCCGCCGAGCAATGAGCATATAGCAGAGAAGAAATAGCCCACTGAGAGGGTGATTCCTAGTCCAATTGGGTCAGCCTTTAGAATGAAGAGAATGTAGTATGTGAAGAGAGCGGTTCCAACAAGCAATAAGCTTCGAATGATTGCGCTGATCAGAATAAGCTGCTTGCTTCTGTATTTTAAATGAGTTATTGCATCTGGAATGCCTCTCCATTTCAAGCATTTCATCCTCTTACCAGAATAGGCTTTGTTTCGGAGTTGCTTCAACGACATTTCGTTGTGTTCAATTGTGTATAAAGTCTACCATTTACTTGTAGCTAGTAATCATGTTGCTAGTCCTTTATTACCAGTTTTTTTAGAACATAGGGGCAGCAGAGAACTTCGGTTTGCACTGTTTCCAAGTATCCCAGCAGCTTCAACACGCATGCTTTTATTCTGAGGTGCTCTTTGCTCGTTGACAACGCCATGTTCAAAGACATAAGATCGTTTGGTACCATTTCCAGAGCAGAATTCCTGCTTCCAAATCTAGGATCGCTCATTATGGGACTTGCTTGGGAAGGAACACCCTCCACAAGCATCAGCGATTTGGCGGTTCTGATAGTCTTATCCTTCACTATAATCAATCTAAGTTCTGCCATCGATGCACTGTTCTCAAAAAATATCAAAACGCTGTGTCGACAGCGCAAGCAAGTCTAAAAGTTCCCGAATATTAAGGATATTATGACTGCGATTGCTATGATGGCAAGTGTTTCCATCAAAGTTGTTTTCCAGTGCACTTTCGATTTCTCTGCTCGGTAACGAACTAGGATAACCAACATTGCACCTATCACGCCAAATGAGAAGAATACATTCAAAGGAGACGTAAGAGCTGAGAAAAACACTACTGGCAGTACGCCTACAAAAAATGTTGTAATGCTGCAGGTCAACGCAGCTCGCAAATTCGTTCTGGTTCTTTGCCTTCTAAGAATTGAAAATAAATCCCCGACGAGCCTGAGGGATTTTGTTCTTTCTCCTTTGTCCAATATGTCATTTACACTGTATTCCATTAAGGCTCTGAGAGAAAGCGCGTCCGCGATGTCTTCTGTCTTGCTACCTAGCATGAAACTTGAAAAGTTTGTTACAGATACCGCTGACAGGCCTAGGAGGGCAATCCATAACATTGTGCGTGACGGCAAATTCGCTAGAAGCGCTGAAAGGACGATGGCAAGGCTAGTGATGGTGCCATCCGCCAATCCGGCAATGAATTCAAGTATAGGTTCTCTTTTAGTCAGCAAATTTTTCCAATGCTTGCTGAGTCTATTTCCTTCATCTGTCAGAGCAAAAAATCCATTAGTGAATTGTACGATTTTCTCAGAAGTCATCTCGCTTAAAGCTTCTTCGAGATCTGCTGGTTCAACAGCAGTGTTATGTGCCAAGTATTTGTGGGTTCTTTGAATTAGTTGATATTTTGTAAGATGTTCTCCGCTCTTAAGACTTAGCAAGATGATCAATCTAATAATGTCGGGTAATTCTTGCACTTCAAATGACAGTGCTCGGAGTCACCACTTGCGACCCCAACTCAAGAGTGGCACTTAATAAATTTTATGCCTTCTTAAATCGCCTGAAAAAGTAGTTCGAGTTTTGTCACCCTAGAGCAGACTTCCTTCTTTTCCCTCTCTTAACGCGTGCACGCGCCCTGCGTTTTTTCTTCTTAGCTTTCTTCTTGAACGGCAAATTTCTTCACCAAATGCCACGTATGCTGAATATAAATATGTTACCAAGTTGTGGACAAGTAATCATAAGGAACTGCTTCAAAGTAGTTTGGTAGCCCGGGGAGATTCGAACTCCGTTGGACACCTACGGTTTCCAAGCCTTCCCTCTGATGACGGTCTTCACTCATTAGGTTTTCACCTCCTTTCGAGCTTGTTCATATACGTCTCTCAAACAGCAAGTAATGATTGACGGTATAGTTAATCGCACCACCCATACCCGCTGTTTGATAAGTGTGGAGACGCCAACCCTTCTTTTGCCATTCCTCGATTACTTTGCCAACATTGTCATGAAGCCCAACTAACACGCATACGTATTCTTTCAATTGACCCTCGCCTCTTCTCTTTCTTCGTTAACTACAAATTCTGCTCCTAAAAGGATATGCATACTGCATACAAAAAAGAGATGTGCGCCCTATCCAATAGGTCATTCTGTCTTAAGAAAAAGAGATAAGAATCTTTGTTTCTTTTGTGAGTGATGAGGTTATTCATTGAGCGGTATAAGAGGAGAAGCAAGAGGAGAAGGAAAACCTAAGCCTCTGACAAAGAAGGAACGAGAAGAGAAGCGGAAGAAGAAAAAACTCGCCAGACTCGAAAGACAACAATCCAGATAGTCATGTGCACATCTTACAACATGTTCTCCTTTCAAACGTATGCAGTATGCATACCAAAAAAGGAGAGGAATAAGTTGGCTCTCAGGATTTTTTTAGCCACAAAGGATATAGAATCTCAAGGGCGCAAAATATCAAAACAACTATCGCAATCAAGACCATGCTTGTCCTCATCATTAGCCAATATGGTTCAGCCCACGTAAGACTAAAGACCAAGCCGTAATTGTACAAGAACTCATTGACCAGCTTGTCCAGAAAAAACAGCGATATCAGAGCGATGACTAACATTGCATTCAGAATTATGAAAATCGATACTCGGATTAGACGCTTAGTTCCGACCATTTGAATCGCCATTTGTTCGGTTTGTTTTTTTGCAGACAACCTCTTGTTTATGCTTAAGAATGCACCTAATAAAAACTGATACCAACTTCTACTCGTAACCTTATGCACACTGCATACCAAAAAAAGAAGGAGAAGGGCATAGAACTTCTATCCAACCAACCAAGATATCGCTTCTGTTGATTTTATTTTTTCTGTATTATAGTTTAGTGAACTGTCTCTTTTCCACTGAATTTCTCAAGTGTGAAATTGACCTTGTACAAAAACACTTGAACATTTGGCAAAACTTTCAGAGCATATTCGATCTTGCTATCGTAATCTGCTGCAATTATTATCCCGCTAACATTCTTGTCTCCTTTCTTGTCCATAATCCATCCCATATAGCGTGTTAATTGCCCTATCGTATCTGGATGGACTGAGAGTTGCCGCTTATTAAGCCTTAAATGCGTATGGGTAAAGATTACTGGATATTAATGTGGTAGGGAAGCGAGTGGGTGTACAAGAGGCTCACTTTAAGAAAATCGTATCTGATCTTGGCTATGCTTGCTGTTCTCATGTCGGCAATGTCACTTGTATTCGGAACTATCCAGAAAGTTGAATGGTTAAGTTCGTATTTATCAAACATTGCCACAGGGCTCATTGGATCTTTAATCATAATCCTCTTCATAGACAGACTACTGGAAAGAGAAAGACAGAAGCAAGGGCTCAGAATTATGAGAGTGGCTCTAAACCGACTCAAGGCTCCCATTCAACGACATATGGCCCTCCTATGTGAGTTTTACAAGGCCGCTGCTCTGAATAAGCCATCACCTCTACCATCTACTTTCGAAGAGGTCTTCACTGATCGTTATTACACCACAATATCATTCCTTGACTTCTACAAGGATGCCCCAGTCAAGCCGAAAGTCAATTGGTTTGAGTATGTTGATCTTGAGAGCAGATTGTTCAAAGACAGGCTAGAGAAGGTTGAAGACATGTATTCTGGATTCTTGGAAATTGATCTGATAGAAACCCTCGAAGGATTAGTAAACTCAAGTTTTCTTAAGCTACTACTGAATGTTAAAAATTATGCTTCGATTGCAGCACAACACAAAAAGAGAATCGATCAAGTGTTCTCCGGAGTAAGAAACTTTGCCGAACTGCATGTGACTCTGATGATGAAGTTAGTTAAATATCACAATTCAAGGGTTGATTCACCCATTGCATTGAATAAAGATTTTTGGAGAGATGATGTCGAACCCAAATGGGGCAGTAGCCGTCCTAGTATCTAACTCAAGAGCGATAGTCTAGAACCTAGAACAGAAATCCGCCGGTTGTCTGTCTTTGTTTTTTCCTTTTCATTCATGTACAACACTCTAGGTTTGATTGTCTACGATGCTTTCTGGTAATCTCGGGCTATATGCGGTACACATATCTAAAAGAGAGAAGACGCGTGTAGCGTCCATCCTTCTCAGGACTCTTCCGCTTCTACTCTTAGCCGTATGCAGCATGCATATGTTTCCAGTAGCAGCGGTTGATAGCCTACTTTCTTTTTCTGAACAGTTTTGTGCCGTCTATTTCTGTCACGTATTCAAAGCCTTGCTCTATTAGTGGTTTGGCTTCCTCTATGGTTCTGGCTGTTGCTGAGTAGTATTCGTCTTCTCTGAAGTCTACAATGTGGGTGTATCTTAATGTGTTCTGTATGCTTCTGTGTCCAAGATTTGCTTTGACTCTCAAGATGTCTCTGGTTGAATGGTATAGTTTTGTTGCATAAAAGTGTCGCAAATCATAAAGCCGAATCTTAAGCAATTCTGGGTTTCCTGTTTCTCCACAAGCTCTTAGTCTTTCCTCGCGCCAGTTCTTAGCTAACCTTTCAGGACTAGCGAACAAATGTTCTGTTAGGTTTGGCATCAGGTTTCCAACGAGAAGTTTCAGATTAGCCAAAGTTTCAGACTTCAGTTTCAGTGACCTGGGGCTTCCATGTTTAGCAGATCGTATGTGGACTATTCCCTGTTCAATGTCAATGTTCTCCGAAGTAAGATGATGCAGTTCAATAGGGCGGAGACCACAGTCCTTCATGATTCCATAAGCTACTTTCCTCTGTAGGCTCCTACACGATTTGATGATGTAGTCAATGTTTTCTTCCAAGGGAACTTTGACTGGACTTTCTGACTCTCTTTACTTGGGTTTATTCCATTTGATTTCATAGAACTTAGCATAATGGTCGTAGGCATTAGCTAACAGATTCTTGGTGTTATCGTTCCTCTGGCTACTAATATACTCCAAAACCTTTTCTGAAGTCAAATCGGTATGTTTGGCCAGTTGCTTCAGCTTTTTTGAAATACCATATAAAGTAGTCTTAGCGTAGCCTTTGTTCTGCAGACTGATCAAGACATTCAAAGTAGACTGGGGGTTGTTCATGGTAGCCCGGGGGAGATTCGAACTCCCGTCGGCGGGTCCAAAGCCCGCCATGCTTGTCCACTACACTCGGCAGAAGACAACACTATTAGTCTGTTCTCCTTCCACCGGGCTTGTTGGTTTTCCGGGCTGAGTGAAGTTTGTCGTGTCCTGGGGTTTTAGTCTTTCGTAAATAATTATTCACTTATGGGCTTGAGTGTTGGTCCACGCTGCTCGACTAGATATGGCAAATGCGTCCTAAAGGCTACGATTTTGTCGTTAAATCTTTCAAGATACGTTAGCATTGTTTTCTTGCCTCTTTCGGTTATGGCAAACACAGGTATGGTGACGCCGATCTGCATCAGTGCTTTTGAACCTATTTTCTCACGAATGATCGTTGAGGCGCTGGAGGTAACGATGTCAGCTTTCATAATGTGTCGCATATCGCTCTCAGTTATACATGTGTTGCAGACCGAGAAAATGGTGGCTTCGATACCTAATTTCTTCTCTGACATTCGAATCTTGGTTATCTGCGTGGCTTGAAAGCCAGCAACAGTCACAGCTATTTTCTCGAAGCCCATGTCACCTGCCGTTTTGACCCCCTCGGCTTGATTGATTTTTGCTGTGGTCGGGTCAAGAACCGAACCATTGCTTGTTTTGATGTGCTGAATTATTTCCCGTATTGGAGAGGTTTTGATTATACCTGTCAAATGAGCTCCAATTCCCTGAACCAGCGACGGATTCGCTGATATCACTGTCCCAGCGCCTTCACAAACCACAACCGCACAATCCAAAAGTTTACTATCCATGCAGGTTTTTATGATTTCAGAAGCGCCATACGGAACGACGATTGCGTCATCAAAGACGCGATGCTTACAGCAGAAGCCGTACTCCCTCATTTTGGTTTCAACAGTCTTCTTCACCGCATCTTTATCAAACAGCTTTGTTCCATAAAGCGACTCATGCAATGGACAGTGACTAATTCTAGGCTCGCTGAGAACCTTAACATCTTGGCTGCACACCTGCACTTTGGCGCCGCAACACTGAATCATGTGCCTGCATCTCAAGAAATTTCAACTCCAACCATTCACAATTTCGCCTAGAGGCTCTTAAAAACATAGATTTCAAGACTAGAAGAGAGTTTCGGAAAGATTTATAACAATGCAAGGCTTCTTCATGCCAACCTCAGCTACGGAGAACGACACCTTGCGAATACTTAAAGAGAATCAAGCGTTTCAAACAGTCCTTCAATTGAAAAGCGATGAATTAGATGAGTCGCTGGGCGAGGCTGTCATCTCAGAATCTGAAAACGAAATTCGATTGCACGGCATCTTTGTGAAACCAGAGCACAGGGGCAGGGGCTACGCAAGAACTCTGATGGAAGCGGTCCTCAGCATAGGAGAGGCCAAACTGATAACTTTGTGCACGGGTTTGGGCAACATAGCATTTTTTAAACGCTTTGGCTTCGAAGTAACCGAAGTTGGCGAAGGCTTAGTTTCTATGCAAAAAAGGCTTTAATCAACCCATAGCCTCTGAAGAACGGAATTTGATAGCACCCTGCAACATTCTGCAATTTTTAGTTACTCTTAGTTACTTTTGGTTGTATAGTGTTGTTTTGTGCAACTCGGTTAGGAACCAGTAGACTGAGAGGGGGTTATCCTTGCATGAGTGTTTATTGGGTTGTTGGATTTCGTTGGCTAAGGCACGATAAAGATAGTCAAGAATGCAGAACGAAACATTCTGGCAAAAGAAGGCTAAAGGCACTTGACCGTCTTCTTCTGAAAATTAATCACACGCACACACATTCACAACAATCATCAACAGTCACTTTCAACAACATCGAAAGTGGCTTTTGGCAACATTGAAAGTGCCCTAAACCAAACCCAAACACAAAAAACAACAAAAAGTGCCCAAAAGTGACCAATTTTCATCCCAACCCCAAAACACAAACAACCAGCAGCCCTAGCCACCCAAAAATTTTTTCACACACCCATACTAAGCCTATCTAACAAAGCACAAACAAACATCTCACTTACTACGACTGAAATCGTTATTATTCCGCTCTCGCATACATTATATATGGGTTTCCACGCTTGGGAGTCAACCTCACGCCGATTATTATTAAAAGGGTTCTCAGCCTAGATGACTTGAGAGGCAGGAGTTTTGCAGTCGACGCCAACAACTATCTCTACCAGTTTTTGTCGCTTATCCGCATGCCCGACGGCACCCCGCTTCATGATTCCCACGGGAACATAACGTCTCACTTGGCTGGACTCATGTTCCGCTCAACCCGACTCATACATGATTATGACATGCACTTGGTGTTTGTCTTCGACGGTGAACCATCCCACCTTAAGCAACGTGAAATCATAAAGCGACGTGAACTACGTGAAAAGGCGACGGCTGAATGGCAGAAGGCGCTCAAAGAACGGGACTATGCAACGGCGTTTTCAAAAGCGGTTATGACGAGCCGATTAACCCAACCCTTAATCGAAGACGCTAAACGCCTAATCTCATTGCTCGGCATTCCATTTGTTCAAGCCCTGTGCGAGGCGGAGGCGCAGGCTGCGTACATGGCTATGAAAGGTGAGGTTTGGGCTGCGAGCAGCAAAGACTACGACTCATTGTTGTTTGGAGCACCGCGACTCCTGCGTTTCTTAACTATTTCGGGTCGAGAATTCCTGCCAAGCAAGGGAATAAGCCGTCCCTTAAAGCCTGAACTCATACAACTCGAAAAGTTTCTGGGCAGTTACAAAATCACCCGTGAACAACTCATAGACATAGCCATTCTCGTTGGCACAGACTTCAACGAAGGAGTCAAGGGCATCGGACCAAAAAAAGCGCTCAACCTCATCCAAAAACATGGACAATTAGAAAACCTACCAGATCAAATCAGGTCGAAAATAGAAACGCAAGACTACGAGGCTGTTCGAGAATTTTTTAAGCCCAAGTTGACTTCGGACTATAGTCTCAGATACACTGAACTCGACGAAGAAGGATTGCACAATTTCCTCTGTGAACAACGGGGTTTCGCAAGTGACAGAGTTGGAACGGTTATACAAAGGATGAAAGCATTCTACAAAAGCGCAAGACAAACCGACTTGAAAAACTGGTTTAAAACAAACACATAGTACTTTTCGGGTTGCTGGTTTTCACAAGCGTTAGAGTTGGCTTATGGTTAAGAAGTAACGGTTCTCGGAGCATGATTGTTGTCTTTTCTTCTGAACCGTGACCTCTTGTACTCCTCATTTTGGCTCTGAGATAGTGCTGAAGGAACAATTTCATTGCAGAAAAGACGGATATACGCACGCGCAGAATATGTTGGTTGCATGTCCCTTTTTTGGCGGGCCCGCCGGGAATTGTTCCTTGGAAGGCTTTCCTTCCAAGTTTGAACCCGGGACCCCCGGGTCTCTTCGCAGAGAAAGCTCTCAGCCTAAAAGCCCGGTGCTCTATCCTTACTGAGCTACGGGCCCTCTTGCCTATGTTGGTAGAGAAGCGTGATTTAAGCCTATTTGTGGTATGCTTGGTTTGGCTGTGTGGTGTAGTATTGAAGATGGCTTGTTAATAACATGCGAATGCGTGTTGATGACAGATTGCTATGTTTTATAATTATGCTTTGCAGGTCTTGGTTGAGTTGAAGGGTGGAAAGCTATAAAGCGAAGTATCGGATACTTGCTGTGTTGTCTTATGCTCAGGGCTCCGGTAGTATAGCCCGGTTAAGTATTCCGGCCTTTCGAGCCGGAGACCCGGGTTCAAATCCCGGCCGGAGCACCATCTTGGATACTATCCTTCATCGTTCGAGAGAGATACTTGGCAACCGTCTTGATGTTCAATTGTTTGCCTGTTGTACAATAATACGAAAATGTTTATTAAATGTTAATATTCAATATAATATTGATGATTAAGAGACGTGGTTAAATTGGGTGAAGGTCTGCACGTGTGCGGTTATGTAAGGTGCGGTCGAGCATTTGACACGCCAGTGCGTTTGACCGATTTTTCCCGAAAGCCGCGCTTAGAGACCTATTTTGCCTGCCCATATTGCTTCTCACGAGTAAACGAAGCTGACATGGGCGAAACCAATAATGAGATGAATCATTTCCACAGTGGAAGGTGCGAAATAACGACCGGAGAAGGCGTTAAGAAAAGCTTGAAGGGTGGAGCACAAAAAGAGTTGGATAGATCAGTGAACTGTCCCCATCACCTTGGTTACCTGAAGACTCGTTCCAAAAATGAGACTGTTCCCGACAGTTGCTTGACCTGTCCGAAGATTCTGCAGTGCATGGTTTAGAGGAGGGTTAATAAATTGCGTGGCGGCTTGGTTTTCCTGACGTTCTTCATCTTGTTCACTCTGGCATCTTTAGCCGTACCAGTGCCGCTATTCCCAGGCAGCATGGTTCAGGCCTGGTCTGGTTTGCCCTCCACTGATTTTGCGTCCCTTATTAGCGCCGTATCAAACGGCATTACTTATGGGTTGATTGTTTGGCTGGTTTTTGTACTGGCAACAAGGAAACTAGATGAGTCAGGTGTAGCAGATTACAAGGATAAGAAACGTCGCGATCGGCGCAGCAACAAGAAACGCGTCCTTAAGCATTGACTACTGCTTTCCATAACCACGTCTGTCTCTTTTAAGCGAATGCGACATCAACATCACACCATTAACCGAAAAATTCTACTACTTTAAAATATTATTCAACCACCAACAACACTGACTACCTTGGAGCGGAAAAATTCTATGGGTAAGTTGCGAGAGCAAACGGTCAAGGAAAAGATTCAAAAATTGCGGGAACTGCGTGAGCAAGCCAAACTGGGCGGCGGAAAAGAAAGAATTGAAGAGCAGCACAAGAAGAGCAAGTTGACGGCGAGAGAAAGAATAGACCTTTTGCTCGACCCAAAAACGTTTGTCGAACTCGACCCGTATGTAGTGCACATCTGCACCGACTTCGGCATGGCTGAACGAAAAATCATGGGTGACGGAGTAGTAACAGGCTACGGAACAATTGATGGAAGACTCGTTTATGTTTTCAGCCAAGACTTCACCATTTTCGGCGGCTCACTTGGGGAAATGTTCGCAAAGAAAGTTTGCAAAATAATGGACCTAGCCATGAAAGCTGGCGCGCCTGTCATAGGCATAAACGATTCGGGCGGTGCGAGAATACAGGAAGGTGTTGCGAGCCTTGCGGGTTACGGTGACATTTTCTTCCGAAATGTTTTGGCTTCGGGTGTGATCCCTCAAATCTCAGCTATTATGGGTCCTTGCGCAGGTGGCGCCGTTTATTCGCCTGCACTAACCGACTTCATCGTTATGGTTGACAAGACGAGCCACATGTTCATAACCGGTCCAGAGGTCATCAAGACCGTTTTGGGCCAAGAGGTTTCGTTTGAGGAATTGGGTGGAGCCATGGTGCACAGTCAAACCAGCGGTGTGGCTCATTTCATAGCTGGCAACGAGGAAGAGGCCATAAACATAATCAAGAAACTATTCAGTTACTTGCCGTCTAACAACGTGGAAGACCCGCCAGTTGTTGAGACTAGCGATGACCCCAATCGCACAGACGAACACCTGGCGGAGATTATGCCCGACGATCCAGACAAACCCTACGATATCAAAGAAATAATTCTAAGCGTAGTTGACAACTCCGACTTTCTTGAGGTTCAGCCCCTGTGGGCGCCAAACATAGTTGTAGGTTTCGCACGCCTAAATGGACGAACGGTCGGCGTCGTTGCTAATCAACCCAAATATTTTGCTGGTGCTTTGGACATCAACTCTTCCACTAAGGGAGGGCGCTTTGTTCGCTTCTGCGACTGCTTCAATATCCCAGTTATAACGTTTGTCGATGTGCCAGGATTCCTTCCAGGCGTTGACCAAGAGCATGGTGGAATCATTCGCCACGGCTCTAAGCTACTCTACGCTTATTGTGAGGCTACTGTGCCAAAAATAACTGTGATCGTCCGCAAAGCTTATGGAGGAGCCTACGACGTTATGGGAAGCAAGCACTCAGGCGCCGACATTAATTATGCTTGGCCTACAGCAGAGATTGCGGTTATGGGACCTGAAGGCGCCATCAACATCATATTTAGGAAGGAAATAGCGACTGCAAAAGAACCTTTGGAGAAACGCAAGGAACTTGTCAGTGAGTATAGACAGAAATTTGCAAACCCCTACATAGCTGCACAGAAGGCCTATATAGATGATGTTATAGAACCCGCACACACAAGACCCAAACTAATAACAGCGCTAGAAATGCTCATAACCAAACGAGAACCTAGACCAAGCAAAAAACACGCCAACATACCACTATAATTCAGTTCTTTGTAAGGTTGCTTTCAAAAACTCTTCTGGGTCAAGGGCTTCTTCCCACTCGCTTATGCACCCGCCTTTTGGGATCAGTATAATTGTTGTTCCTTCTGGAAGTTCCCTCTTTGCGTTGTCTCTGACGTTCAGCATTTGATCCTGTTCTCTATATGCGCTTATTGCAACTTGTTTGTAAAATCTGTTTTCAAGTGGATTGTAGACCATGTGAAGAAGACTTCGATAATCCAGCAGTGGGAAGCCTCCTCCGCTGTTTATTATCTTGTCCACTTCATTTATGGCGTCTACAAGACTGGCTTTGTCATGGAGCAGCAAATTTAGCTCATTGCCTATGACCTTGTTGATTAAGGGTTCGTGGATAACAAACTTTATTCTTTTCATCTTTATTCCAGCTTGAATTTTCTTTGAGTTGCTTCTACTAAGCCGACAGGCCCTGTCATCATTACATCGCTAACTGCGGCTGCAAAGTGAATAGGAAGTTTAGTCTTGGCTAATATGTTTCTGTTAGGTCCTGTTGCTGCAACAATTCCTATTTTTGAGAAACCTGGAGGCTCAGATAGAAAGAACAAGCCGTGACCATTGTCCTTGAACACTTCTTCATCGGTTAGTTTTCCATCCACAAAATCAACTAAGAGCCGCTTGATTTTTTTGGGATTTAGCAATCTTGTGTGGTGTTCTATCAATCCAACAATGTTTCCCTCTGAGATTATTGCAGCCATGGTGTGACCATTACCCACATTGACTGCTAGGACTGGATTAGCCTTCTCTACGTAGGGATCCTTTAAACACCTAAGTATGGCGTCTGGAGAAGTATCCATAATTAAGACTTCAGCTTTGGGCAGTTGCCTCCTTGAGGCTTGAGACGCAGAACTCATTCTCAGAAAACACGGCGGAATCTCATCCTTTCTAAAAGCCAAGTTTTCTGGTCTGGGATTTTCTTTCAAAAACTCTCGCATCTTTTGAATCCGAAACCCTCTGTTGCTCATTCCCTTTGGAAAAACGCCATGATCTTGAACCGCAACAGCCACAAAATCGACATCAAAAAGAACTTCGCCGAATTCTATTAGGAACGCCTGCAGTTTCCTGAGATTGACTTCTTCAAGGGTCAAAATTTCCCCATTGAAACTTTTTGGCTCATTTCCTCCTTTGACTACTTCGATTCCCAGCTGCTTAACTTGGTCCAAGTCGTTTCTCACAGTGTAAGCCGCATTCTCGGTCATTAAAACTCGAAGCCCTTTTTCAACGTGCTCTCCTAGGGCAAATGAAAAGGCACCTCCACCAATAATGTCACCTTTAACGAACAGGTCTTTATACAGCCTGGTAGCTTCTCTCACCTTTGTTGCGAAAACCTGAGAAGGCGAGGGTAAGACCATTTTTATACAGTTTTCAATGCTCCTCTTTTGATCGTCGTAAAGGAGGACGTCCTCGGTTCCGGCTCCAATGTCTACAGCCAATATTCTCATGCGTTTTCACTGTCTAAGACTTGTAAAAAAGGAGAAGATACGAGCGCGGTTGAACGCACGTTTCCCACAATTTTTCTCAGCTTTTCAGTTCTTTGATTCGCTCTTGAACTGCGGAAAGTTCCTTCTTTAGTTCGTCCGCGTATTTCTGTAGCTTTTCAATTTTCTCTTCTTTTGTCAGAAAACGTCTTTTATAGTGATGCCCGTGCGGTTCTCCATGATGGTGAGGCCCACAGCCACAGCTGCATTCTCTACACATCCAGTTTCTACCTCCATTTTCTTCGGGCTTAAAACTATTGTAAGTAAAGCATTTAAACTGTTAAGTTTATAGTAAAGTAGCAACTATGCACAGGGAAAGTCATCAGCATTCATAAGGAAGTGATGACGTCTGCTTCTGCCCTCTTGAAGGCGTCATTGACATCAGAAGCAAGAAATGGACGCTCTTGATCGTCAACGCTTTGGGCAATGGGGAAAACTGAGGTTTAATGATCTCATGGTAGATTTAAGTGGCATCAGCCCCAAAACACTGTCAGACACGTTGAAGGAGCTTCAAGCCCAAGGCCTAATCAATCGAAAATCGTTCGCCGAGATTCCCCCACGAGTGGAATATTCTCTAACACACGACGGAGTCGAGCCTAGAAAATCAATTATACCAATCCTGAAATAGGCTGCAACAACAGAAAACATGAACAAAGAAAAAAAGTGCTCCAAGATATCGCGGGATCCCAGCCCACGGAGTGAAAAACTAGCACAGACCACGTGACCCAGATAAAATAAACCCCGACCGCATAAACGACTTATTGTATAAGGTAACTTAAAATATCAGCTTTAAATTGTGTTGTTATCCCCATCGAGTTTGTGAGATAAGAACAGCCATGAAACCTGTTAAGATAACTGACACCACCTTCCGAGACGCACATCAATCGTTGATGGCTACACGCATGCGCACCGAATCTATGTTGCCCATAGCCGAGAAAGTAGATCAAGTCGGCTTTTTTTCACTGGAGGTCTGGGGCGGTGCCACATTCGACGTTTGCATACGCTTCTTAGCCGAAGACCCATGGCAACGCTTGCGCCAACTTAGAAAGCGTATTAAAAAAACGCCCTTGCAGATGTTGCTCAGAGGTCAAAACCTCGTTGGCTACCGAAACTATCCAGACGACATTGTTGAGAAGTTTGTTGAAAAGGCGGCTGAAAACGGCATCGAAATATTTCGGGTATTCGACGCCTTGAACGACACCCGCAATTTGGCAACAGCGATCAAAAAGGTTAAAGAAGTAGGCACCCATGCTCAAGGCACAGTGTGCTACACACTCAGTCCGGTTCACACCATCGAACACTACTTGCAAATAGCCAAGCGCCTATCTGAATTAAACTGCGACTCCATCTGCATCAAAGACATGGCTGGCATGCTCTCGCCCAAAGACGCCTACGACATAATCACAGCCTTCAAAAAGGAAACTGGTTTGCCAGTACAGCTGCACTGCCACTACACGAGCGGCATGGCGTTAATGACCTACCTGCGCGCTTGCGACGCAAACGTAGACGTACTTGACACTGCCTTTTCTCCACTTGGAGGTGGCACATCACAGCCCCCTGTTGAAACCATTGTGGCAGCGCTGCGAAACACGCCATACGACCCAAAACTTGACATGGAGTTGCTGGTTGAAATTGCAGATTACTTCAAAGAACTGCGCGAGAAATACTATGACCCAATTCATCTAGTTGACCCGATGGCTGAACGAATCGATACATCTATTCTTGTCCACCAGATTCCAGGCGGCATGTTCTCCAACCTCATCGCGCAGTTGAAAGAACAGAATGCAATGGACAAGCTTCAACTAGTCCTAGAAGAAGTGCCCAGAGTGAGAAAGGAATTGGGTTATCCGCCGTTGGTAACACCGACCAGTCAAATCGTTGGGACCCAAGCAGTCTTTAACGTGTTGTCTGGAAAACGCTACAGCATAGTACCAAGGGAAGTGAAGGACTACGTCAAAGGCTTGTACGGTCAACCACCAGCCACCATCGACCAGAATATTAAAAAGAAAATCATAGGAGACGAAGAACCAATAACAAAACGCCCAGCAGACCTGCTCAAACCAGAATCAAACTCAATACCAAACGAAGCTAAGCAATTCTTAGAAAGCGAAGAAGACGTCTTAACCTACCTGCTATTTCCTCAGGCAGGCCTAGAATTTTTCAAAAAGAGAAAGACAAAGCGTGAAGAGACCATGAGCAGCCTTCTCCCACCTCAGGAACGACAAGACCTAGAGGAAGTCGCCGCGCTATCAACTGCCATAGCAAGCTATCTGAAGGGGAGAGGAGAAATTGTCTCAGTGATTCCTGTCAGAAGGTTAGGCAGAGTTTCACCTTGGAGCGTGGCTGGTCGACAGGAACTCATGGCTCAAAGAGGTCAACGATGAAAGACAGGTGCCCATGTTGAGGCGTGAAATCACAGTTGATGGAAAACCCTACCAAGTCGAAGTTAGCGAATGCCCAATCGGCTCACCATTCTCAATAGAAGTCAACAACAAAATCCGCAAAGCAACACTAGAAAAAGAACCAAACACCGAAGGCTTTTCAATAAAAGTTGACGGAAAATTATACAAAGTTGAACTGCCAAACATAGAAAGAAACACGCCTTTCTCAATCAAGGTTAATGAAATACCCTTCAAAGTTGAATTCAAATCAGCGCTTGCAACGCCAAGAATCTCTATCACTGCTCCATCTCCAGTTTCAGTTTTGGTTCAAAAACCAACCAAAGCCCCAGGAGAAGGCGTGGTTGCTGCCCCCATGGCTGGCAAAATCATTTCAATTAGGGTTAGGAAGGGCGACTCAGTAAAAATGGGTACTGTTCTCTGTGTTCTCGAGGCTATGAAAATGGAGAATGAAATAACAGCTCAAAAGAGTGGAGTAATAGAAGAGATCAAGACACAGGAAGGTAAAGCCGTCAACGAAGGCGACATTTTAATGCTGATAAAATGAGCATGAATTAGCTTCTGTTAAGATTTTGCGTTCATAACTATTATGAACTTGGGAGAGTAGACGCCTAAACCAGAACCTCAACGATGGCTGTTGCCACTAGTGATTCAATGGTTCCAATAGACCCTTTGTGGGCTTATGTAGGCATACCCAGTGTTCTAGTTTCTATACTGGTTTTGATTAAACTTCTACAGGGAAGAACAGAAGAACGTGCCATGAGTGCGTTTGCAAGTAAAAGAAAGGAAGCGGAAAGAAGCTCCAGAGAAGCTGCGGTAAAGAGTTCTGTTGAGGTTAAGGATAACCATGCAAAACTCGAATCTTCTAAGGAAACAAAACCACCAGACTGCCAGCAGTATCTTGGATACTTGTATATGAGGAAAGCATCCGATAGAACCAACATTCCAAGCGAATGCTACAACTGCCCCAAACTTCTGCAATGCCTCTATTCGCCCAACATCGTCGAAAAAATCTATGGCTAACGAAAAACCTGTTCGAGCTCTGTGTTAACATCATATTCTTGAGTTTCAGAAGACTGTTGGCGCTTTATACACACCGTAGACCTCGCGCAACACGTCGCAGATTTCTCCTAAAGTAGCATACTCCTTAACAGCATCAATCATTACGGGCATTAGGTTCTCATCTTGTTGCGCTGCATGGCGCAATCGACTCAAAACACCCTTGATTTTTCTATTATCCCTTTTTCGTTTAAGTGCTTGTAGTTGCTCGGTTTGTTTCTTTTCTACGGCTGGGTTGACTCGCAGAGTCTTTATGGACGTCTCTTCTTCTGCAGAGAATTGGTTTAAGCCAACTATTATTCTTTCCTTTGTCTCAACCTCTCGTTGGTGTCTGTAGGCGCTTTCAACAATTTCCCTCTGCATGTAACCCTTCTCTATGGCTGTTATAGCGCCTCCCAATTCGTCAATCTTATCGATATATCCTGTTGCCTCTTCCTCGATTTGATCAGTCAAAGACTCGATGCAAAATGAACCGGCCAGTGGATCAACAGTGTCTGCGACTCCGCTCTCATAAGCTAAGACCTGCTGTGTTCGTAACGCTATTGTAACAGCCCCCTGGCTGGGTAAGGCATAGGCTTCATCATAAGAATTAGTGTGTAAGGACTGGGTGCCTCCGAGAACCGCCGCCAACGCCTGCAACGTAACCCTTATCACGTTATTCAGAGGCTGTTGCGCCGTCAAGGCAACACCAGAGGTCTGCGTGTGAAAACGCAGTTGACAAGCAGAAGGGTTTTTGGCTTTAAATCTTTCACGCATGATTTTTGCCCATAATCTGCGTGCAGCCCGAAACTTGGCTATTTCTTCGAGCAGGTTGTTGGAGGCTGCGAAAAAGAAGGAAAGACGGCCAGCAAACTCTTCAAGGTTGAGACTCCGCTTTATTGCTGCTTCAACATAGGCTATGCCGTTAGCCAATGTAAACGCGACTTCTTGTGTGGCTGTAGCTCCGGCTTCGCGTATGTGGTAGCCGCTTATGCTTATCGTGTTCCATTTTGGCATGTTCTTTGAGCAGTATTCGAAAATGTCTGTAACCAGCTTCATCGAAGGTTTGGGTGGAAATATGTACAAGCCTCTAGCCACGTACTCTTTTAGGATGTCGTTTTGCACCGTTCCGTCAAGTTTGGTTTGGGCAATGCCCTGTTTTTCCCCAACTGCAGCATACATGGCTAGGAGCACGGTTGCGGGCGCGTTAATCGTCATTGATGTGGTAACCTTGTCAAGTGGAATTCCATTAAACAGGGTCTCCATATCTTTGAGGTTGCTTACACTCACTCCGACTTTTCCAACTTCTCCCAAAGCCAAAGAATGGTCACAATCAAAGCCCATTTGCGTCGGCAAGTCGAAGGCAACGCTGAGACCAGTTTGACCATGCTGGAGCAGATATCTGAATCGTTTGTTGGTTTGTTGGGCTGTTCCGAAACCCGCGTATTGGCGCATGGTCCAGAGGCGACCGCGATACATTGTTGGATAAATGCCTCTTGTGTAAGGGTATTCTCCTGGAAAATTCAGGCCTCTTGGGTAATCGAGGTTTTGGATGTGCTTTGGTGTGTAAACTCGTTCTAATGGTATGTTGGAGTCTGTTTTGAACTGTTTTTTGCGTTCAGGGAACCTTTCCAGTGTTTTTGCTAAGACTCCTTGTTCCCATGCTTGCTCTCGTGCTTTGATCTGTTCTAGTGCTTGCGGTTTGATCATATAACTCGTCCCGTTTTTGAAGTATAATGTCTGTTTGTAATATTCAAATGGTGCTTTAAAGAATTATTAGACAGCGAAGTTAGTCAGAGGTTGTTTTCGCCGCTGGCACGGTCAAAAGATCAGATTTTGAGCCATTTTCCGTCCTTCATCACAAGCTTTCCGTCGAAGTAGATTTCCCCATTTTTGCGGAGGTCTTTTATCATGTCCCAGTGAACGGCAGACTTGTTTTGGCTAAGAGTTTCACTGTAGCCATCTCCGAGGGCTAAGTGTATTGTTCCACCAATCTTTTCATCGAAGAGTATGTTCTTCACTGGTTTCGTGATGCTGTAGTTGAATCCCATGCCGAACTCGCCGAGTCTTTTTGATCCTTCGTCGGTCTCCAGTATTTTCTCCAAGAATGTTTGATTCTTGGCTGCCTTTGCCTTTACAACTCTTCCTTGTTCAAAGGTTAAGGTGACGTCCTCAACTGCGTTGCCCTGCCAAATTGCTGGTACATCAAATCGTATCGTGCCCCTAACGCTTTCTTCAACAACACTGGTGAAAAGTTCTCCACTAGGCATGTTTCTTTTTCCATCCGAAACAACAGAGTTTCTGCCCTGTATACTAAACTCCAAGTGGGTGTCTGGACTCACAATTTCAACCTTATCAACGGGATCTACAATCTGTTTAAGCATCTGAAGCTTCTTTGATAATTCATTCCAATCAATGAGACATGAGTTGTAAACAAAGTCTTCGAACTCTTGCAGTGACATTTCAGCTTCTTGGGCTAAGGCTTCGGTGGGATAGTAGAAGAGTACCCATCGTGTCTTTTCAACCCTCCAATCAGCTATTGGTTTCAAGACTCTGAGTCTGGCACTGATTTTCGCTGGGTCAATGGTTGAAAGCTCTTTAACATTGTAGGGTGCTCCTAAGGAGATATGAACATCTGTGTTCTTTATTTCGGCGAGTTCATGTTCAGGGAAAAAGCCCAGTTGCTCGTCACTTGCATGCTTTAAGAAAACATATCTCGCAGTGGGGATATCTGTTCGAATCCAAGGATGCGCACCTCGAGACAAAGCATGTTTATAGACTTCTAAGGCGAGATCTTTCGCCAACACATCAGTTCGAATTAAAACTTTGTTACCACTCTTTACCTCACCACAGTAGTCAACAAGAAGCTTGGCAACTTCCTTTATTCTATCATCAACCATCACACGTCACCTTAAATTCTTATGGAAAAAAACAAGCTATTACATTTAAATCTAGCGTCCCGACAAGAGGAACATCAGCGATCATAATTTAAACGAGTTTAAACAAACTATACCATAGTGGAGATATCTCCCGCATCTTCCTTTTTTTTGTGTTTTTATGAAAATGATACCATGTTTTTTACTTAGACGCTATACTTAACTGTTTAGAGGTTGCCTTTGCTTAATGAGAACTGATTTGTCATGAGTAGCGATTTTGTGTTTGTTCTGTTATGGTGTCCAGTAGTCTATGTATGCTGATACGAAGGTGAGGATGTCGTCGTAGTCTATGTCACCGTCTTTGTCAAAATCGCATAATGGGTCCTTTCCTTGACCCGACCAGTAGCTGATATAGGCTGTGGCGAAGTAGACTATGTCAGTGTAGTCTACATCACCATCATCGTCAAAGTCGCCGAGCCATGGGTAGATTTCTGCTAGGGGATACCTGTCTTTGTTATTTGAGTTAATAGTGTATGGATGATCCCATATTCCATCGCTTCCAACCTCATTCTGCAAGGCGCCACGATACAAGTCAACATCAGAATAATCACTCCAGAAGTTTCCACCAGCAGGATAACCATTATCCCAAAAATTCGCTGAGTTATCTGACCAGACCTGAACTTGATTGTTTACGAAGTTATTATGGTAAATTTTGTTGTTAGGAGACTGAAAGGAGATATGGATGCCATACATCCAGCTTGCGGTTATATTGTTTCTAACAATGCTGTTGTAGTTAGAAGAAAATACCAACCCGATGCCAACCATGTTTCCTGTTATATTGTTTCCAATGATGCTGTTGTAGAAAGCCCAGAACTCGATGCCAACCAAGTTGTTTGTTATGTTGTTTCCAACAACGCTATTATTTGAACAATCCAGAAGCCAGATGCCAAAGTCGTCGCTTGCCGTTATGTTGTTTCCTACAATGCTGTTATAATTTGAAGAATTGAGCAAGATGCCACCACCGTTGTTTGTTACAGTGTTCCCTACAATGCTGTTGTTTGAAGCGAAAAGCCTCATGCCAACGAAGAATGCTTTGATTTCCACGTTCTTAATTGTTACGTTACTTCCCAATAGTCTTATTCCTGTTCCGTTTCCCTTTCCGCCTCCCCCCTCCTTCAACAGTGTAGCCAGCCCCATCCAACGTCATATTATTTCTCTCAATCATAATGCCATCAAAGTCACTGGTGATGTTGTCTGTTAAGGTGTACATATCTCCGTTTCTTTGTATCGGTGCCGTTGTTGGGTCTATTGAGCCGTCAGCCCGTATGTATATGGTTCCGATTGCTTTAAGGGGCTGAATGTTAAGCGTCAACGTCAATAAGCTTGTTAAAAGTAGTGTCACCATTATTCCAGGAACTGCTTTCCTCTCCAAAATGATTCACCCTTCTCGGAAATATGAATTATTGGTGCAATTATTATTTATGATTTATGAAAAAATCCTCTATACGACATCAGAGCCTAAGGTCAGGGTCATGATTCCTATGTATGAGCTATTAGAAACATCAGAATTTTTGAAGGCAAGGCTAGGAGAGTAGAGTAGAGAGTAGTGATTAAAGAGAAGAAAAGAAAAGATAGAAATTCCGTCAAAAAAAGAGGGGTTTTGAGAGGCTTTTCCTCTCCATGGCATGTCTTTACGTGTCTTCTTTTGTTTCACCCCCCTTCTTGTACTCGTTAGAAGCATGAACGGAGTCGATTTTTGCCTAATCCCATGCTGTCCCTTGAAGATTCCGCAGTCTTTCTTAAACGCGGACCAATGATCGCTGCACTTCTGCAATGATCTGTGCGCGTCTGCACTCAGACTCCGCCATGATTGTTCTGTAGGTTTTTGATGCTTGATAAGGAAGGCAATTTGAGGCAAGCATTTCTATGGGTATGCTTTCTCTTGAGTTTGGGAAAAAGACATTAGTAGCTCTTTTTATGGTAGCTCCAAGGTTTGCGATGGTCCTCAATGGGGTTTTTATTTCCACACCCAATCTAGATCCTATTCCCATACTTATCACGCTCCGACTTTGTTCTTGAACACCTCTATGGTTTACCATCGATAATTGTGTGACTGAAGAAAAATCGAAAATGCAGCAAAAAACTCCTAAGAAAATGAATATAATTCAGTTTTATGATAGACATAAAAACCATTCCAAGCCAATAAAATCTATTGATGGTTGTTGGAAAGGACGATTGGGACAGAGGAACCTCCAAAATACGCTTATCTACATCGACTGGGAGAGCAAACTCTTCCTCAACACAAACGAAGGATTTACCTCAAGAGTAGCGCACAACGTGGGCGAAGCTTATCAACTGATTGAGGCAGGCTTTGAATACGTGACAGGCGACTACAGTGATGGTGGCAAAATCTTCAGAAAGCGATCATGACCAGAATTTAGTATAGTTCAGCAAAAAGTCCATGAAATTTAAAGGTGTTTAAACAAACTATACGAAATTCTTATTTGCGGAAGACACGTTGACAAACGTAAAGCCTCGAAACAGCATGGAGGGATGCAAAATAAGAACGCAATATATAGCCATGACAGGAGTTAGCGCCGCTCTCTACGCAATAGTTGGATACTTGACCAACCTAGGAATTGTTAGCCCAGTAGTTGGAGTAGTCAGATTTTGGCCCTCAGTTATAGTTCCAGCCACATTCGCAGTCCTTTTTGGTCCTTGGGTTGGGGGAATAAGTGCTGCGATTGGCATTTTCATTAGTGACATGGTTCATCCAGGCCACGGAATCGCTCTTTTAAGTCTCACAGTAGGTGTTCCCTCAAATTTTGCTGGCTTCTTCTTGATTGGCTTGATTTCAAGACGAAACATGAAGTGGCGTCACATTGCCGTTGCCTTAACTGTTGCAAGCGTTGCCGTTATAGGAATGACGGCTTACTTGCTATATCTAATGCTGTTGAGTGTTGATGTTGCAGCCTTGTTTTTGGGTGTGTTTTTCGCCTGCTGTGCAATAGCTGTTGGAGTTGGGTTGTGGAGATCCGAGTGGAAGAGTTATGGAATAGCAGCGGTTGTGGGGCTTTTCGTAGGAAGTGCCTATATTGGCTTCGGTCTAGGGATATACAGCCAATTCCTTCCATTGCCGTTGACATTCGAGCCTTGGGCACGTAATGCACCCTTCTATGCAAGCTTTCTCTGGCTTGTGTGGACATTTGCCACGGAGATACCCTTTCTGATAACAATTGTTCCACCCATTTTGAAGGCTTGTTACAGCGCCTTTCCACGCTTGAAGCCTGCAAAATAAGGGAGCAGTTGACGTGTGACAGAGAGCGCTAGAGCTTTTTCTCCCGCAGGCATATCGAGTTTCTTCCAAATCTGCGATAGAGAACCTGATGGAAAACCGATTTTTGAGCTTGAACGAGTGGGCGCAAGAGGCGGAGGCTTTGGCTTAAAGAAGGGAGTGCTCACTGAGGTCTGTGTTGCAAAATCCAAGAAGAAAAGTGTCAAGATTTCTATAAATGGAAAAAATGCTCCTGAGGCAGTGACCACTCGAACGGTTGTTGATATGCTGTTGGAGAAGGTAAACCAGCCCTACAACGTTGAGGTAAAGCATCGTGTTGAAGTGCTTATCGGCGCTGGGTTTGGCACAAGCGCAGGAGGGGCAGTGGGCACCAGTTTGGCTTTGTGCAAGGCTGTGAACCTGAGCCTCACCTACCACGACATTGGTCGCATCGCTCACGTGGCTGAGGTGAAATGCAAGACTGGGTTGGGCACGGTTAGCGGCATTTTGTTCGGTGGATGCGTTATCGTCTTAGAACCCGGTGCACCCGATCATGGTTCAGTCGATCGTATACCTATCACTCCAGACTATTACGTAGTTTCTGGCGTGTTTCAGCCAAGGTTAACAAGCGAGTTTCTTAAATTCACAAAAAAGCGTGCAATTATCAATATGATAGGGCAGAAAACTCTGGAGAGCATATTAGCCGAGCCTTCTCTCGAAAACTTCATGCACTCTTGCAGAGAGTTTGCTGAAAAAACTGGGTTGGCAACAAAACGAGTAATAAAACTTATGAATGCAGCCGAAGAGGCTGGTGCAGTAGGTGCAGCCCAAAACATGCTCGGTGAAGCTGTCCATGCATTGACGGAAAAGGATAAAGTTAAAAGTGTTGTCAAGGCTTTTGAAAAGGTTCTGCCGCCTGACAAGATTGTGTTGGCTGAAGTCAGCCTTCAAGGCGCTCAACTAATAACGTGACACAGATGGCAAGAAAATTCAACACGGTGCTAGTCGGTGGAACCTTCGACCAGTTTCACAAAGGTCATCGAGCACTAATCATGAAAGCCTTCGAAGTCGACGAGCGTGTCATGATTGGTCTGTCTTCGGATCAATTAGCTCAAGAATTAAGAAAGAACCATGAAGTCGCGACTTATGAACAGAGGCTCAGGGAGCTGAGAGGTTTTTTGCGAAGTCAAGGCGTGTTCGACCGAGCCAAGATTGTTCCACTAGACACGCCCTATGGCATAACACTCTCGACAACCATAGCCGAAGCGCTTGTAGTCAGCAAGGAAACCGAACCCGTCGGAATAACTATCAACCAAAAGCGAAAGGCAAGCGGACTCAAGCCTCTAGAACTGGTAATTATTGACATGGTTCCAGCTGAAGACTGCATTCCCATTTCTTCAACAAGAATTCGACACGGAGAAATCGACCGAGAAGGACACTTAATCAGGCGCAAAGAGCACATTTAATACGGTTTCGCGTTCCATATTATTCCTGTATTATTTAGGTGGCTGCTTTGCAGAAAACAGGCATGGCTCAGCTTCCACTCCATCATGGTAGGGCGCCTCAATGGCTAGTCGTTCGAATGATAGACTTGGCTCGTGAAATAACCACAATAATCATCGACGAGTACGGTCGAGATGAGCTTCTCCAGCGAATTTCTGACCCCTACTGGTTTCAAGCATTAGGATGCGTTCTAGGATACGATTGGCATTCCTCAGGCGTAACAACGGTGTTAACCGGAGTGCTAAAAAACGCCATAACACCCGAAGAACACGGGTTAGCGGTCTGCGGTGGCAAGGGCAAAACATCACGAAAAGCACCAACCGAAATCAGCCAAGCAGGCAATGCTTTTGGTTTGTCCACAAGTAGAATCGAAGAGTTGCGCTACGCCAGTCGCATGAGTGCCAAGGTGGACAACTCAGCCATTCAGGCAGGCTATCAGTTGTATCATCACGCGTTTTTCGTGGCTGAAGACGGTAAGTGGGCGGTTGTTCAACAGGGTATGAGTGCCCAAGACAGAACCGCACGGCGGTATCATTGGCTTTCGGAGCATGTTCAAAGCTTTGTTGTGGAACCACACAATGCCATAGTAGGCGACGCTAAGAGGAACGTTGCCTTAGACATGACTGCCAAGGAGAGCGAAAACTGCAGAAAGGTTTCAACAGACATCGTGAAGGAACAACCTAAAAAGCTGATGCGGCTGCTCCAGTCTGTCCGACCAGCCCACCAAGCCTCTTTGCAGAAGTGGATTCCTGAAATCGAGTGGAAAGAATACGCTGTAGAAGTGCTCTCGATGCCAAGAACCCTTAATTGGAAAGTTGTAAAAAAATGGTATGAGTTTCAGCCTAAAAACTACGAGGAATTACTAGGCATAACAGGTGTTGGACCAGCAACCGTCAGAGGCTTGGCACTCATAGCTGAACTGGTTTACGGTGCACCACCAAGCTGGAAGGATCCAGTTAAATACAGTTTCTGCGTGGGAGGCAAGGATGGAGTTCCATTTCCAGTTGATAAGCGTTCTTATGATGAAATAATTGAAATCCTAGAAGGCGCGGTCAAACAAGCAAAAGTTAACGACAGGGAACGAATTAACGCCATCAAGCGACTACGGGAATTTACGAAAAAGGAATGAATTTTGATGCAAAAGTCAAATGAACCCGTAGTTGTTGCTTCCTCTCTGTGCAAGGACTACTTGCTCGGAGGTGTCACAGTCAACGCTTTGGAGGACGTTAGTTTTCAGGTGACCGAAGGTGAATTTGTCTCAATCAGTGGACCATCTGGTGCAGGAAAAACAACCCTTCTCAACATTATTGGTGGTTTGGATACACCAACGAGTGGATCGATCAAGGTTTTTGGACACGACCTCAGCGCCCGCGACGAAGACTTTCTGGCAGCTTTTCGTTGCGCCTATGTCGGATTTGTCTTTCAATCTTACAATCTCATCTCTACGCTCACTTCGCTAGAGAATGTGGCTTTTGCAATGGAGATAGCAGGTTGGCCAGCAAAACAAGCAGTGAAAAGGGCGAAGAAGTTGTTGAAGACCGTTGGTTTGTCGCATCGAGCCGATCACTTTCCTTCTCAGCTGAGTGGTGGCGAACAACAGCGAATCGCCTTCATTCGAGCCCTAGCCAATGATCCACCACTCGTTCTCGTCGACGAACCAACCGGAAACTTGGATTTTAAAACAGGTTTGGAAGTGGTGAGCGTCTTAGCAGGGTTGAAGGAAAAGGGGAAATCAATGATTGTTGCCACCCATGATGAGAGGATAATAGAGTTATCGAATCGAAAGCTCCGCATGCTTGACGGAAGGATTGTCGGGGTCTATGAGTAAGCGTTCATTTCCATTAAAAGACCTGTCTAGAAGAAGGTTTCAAACAGGAATAACTCTCCTGAGTCTAACCATATCCTCTGCTACAACTTTTTTCCTTCTATTCTTTGGAGAAAATGTGGATTTTGAGGTCGCATTGCTTACTGGTGGAAAACTTAGCATAGGGTTTTCCTACACTTTTGCGGTTATTTTGTTGATAATGACCGTGCTTACCTTTTTAGCTGGTGTTCTGGTAACTTCGTTTTTCATATCTCTGGCAATGTCTATGCGAATCCGAGATGTCGGAGTGATGACAGCAGTGGGATGCGTTACTGACCTCATCTTCGGTTATTTTTTCATCGAATTATCCATCATAGTCTTTGTCAGCTGCATCACAGGCTTGGTCTTAGGTTGGTTTCTAAGCATTATGAGTGTCCATCTCTTGAATACCCTTGGTCTCAACATTTTGCAACAACCCATAAACATATCGATAATTCCCTACGCAGTTCTTGCATTTCTCGTTGTGCCACATCTCATTGGAACCCGAGTAATTGGCAAAGCGTTAACAATAAAGCCTTCTCAAGCGTTGTCGCCTAGTCTTTCACTAGGAATGGCTTCGAAGCCAACGATTTCTGTTCCTTCAAGGCTTGGGCTAACATTCAAAACAGCCTTCAACACTCTAGCTCGTCGAAGGATTGCATCACATCTAGCAATACTTTGTCTGTCTATTGTATTTGCGCTCACCACGGTGGCGTTGACAGGCGGCATCATTGCCAATCAGACAACTCAAAACTATGTGGAGAGAGCAATCCAGAGAAACGTGGTTGTTATCGGACACCGCGACATCTCAAGAAGATACGTGAATCTTTTATCTATTTTCTCCGAGACGAGTGAAATGGAGCCCCTAAACTATTCGGATTCACGATTTCTTATTGAGGAGTCTTTGGTATCAAGGCTAGACTTGATTGAAGGGGTAAAGAAGATAGATGCTCGCATCATGTTTGAAACACAGGTATACGAAATTCCCAAAATTCTCATAGAGCCGGATCGATATGTTGTGATAGGAGACGATAGGTCGAGTCCAGCTCTTGTCTTAGGTTTAGAACCAGAAAACGCTGTAAATGACTGGCTAATTTCGGGGAGAGGTTTAAACAACACGGACATGTACTCAGTTATGCTCGGTCACCCATTAGCAATAAATGTTTTGACAAACCCAGAGCAGCAGAGGATAAAGATACTTGAGAAAGATTTTGGAATAACAGGTGTTTGTCAAGACCCTCTTAACAGAGGAAACGTAGTGTACGTTCCCCTCAAGGCTTTGCAATCAATAAGCGGTCAAACAGGGTACAATCTAATTTTTCTTCAGATGGATTCATCTAACGTTTCACAGACGCTTGACAAGATTAGAGAAGAAATCAATGGAACAGACTTAGAGTTGGTTGAGCTAAATAGGGTTTTGCAAAGACATCTTGATCTTCTCAATACCGGTTGGTCGTTGATAACTCTTGTACCTTCATTCTCCTTGATTACCGCTATGCTTTGTCTTTCAGGGTACATGACGCTCCTCATCTCAACTCAGCAAAGAGATTTAGCAATTATAAGAGCTGTAGGTGCCAAGATACAGATGGTGATAAAGATTGTATTGGTACAGATTCTCTTTGTTGTGTTGGTCAGTGGAGCAATTGGGCTCTCAATAGGGCTGCTAATCTCATTATTTCTTTTGCCAGAACCAGTTGTTTCTGCAGCTTCTATTGCCCCAATGTTATTATGGTTCATTTCAGCCCTAGCATTCATCAGCGTATGTAGTCTATACCCAGCTATTCGAACCGTTAAAAAGTCGGTTGTCAAAGCACTTTCAGAATTATAAGAAGCATAGACGAACTATATTTCGCCGTTCCATTCTTTCAAGAGTCTATCAAGAAATTGTTCGACAAATCTGTGCCTTTCTTCAGCGATTTTCTTCGCTTTTTTCGTGTTGATTGTAGCTTTAACCTTCAAATTCTTTTCGTATATGTGGTTAACTGCAGTTAGTGATTTGCCGTCGTACTTCTCTTTTGGTGGAATTGTTGGATCGTGCAAGGGTTGGTTGCTCCAACCACCTCGCGCAAATACTCTGGCTATACCAATGGCACCAATAATGTCCAGCCTATCAGCATCTTGTAGTATTCTTGCTTCTAGACTTCTGGCTTTTTCGCCTTTTCTGAACCTGTGAGCTTTAATGCACTGGATTACTTTGGCTGTCTTTTCTTCTGGAAAGTTCACGTCTTCAAGTATCTTCCTCGCTATTTTTGCACTTTCTACGGCGTGATCTTCAATCTTGCCTTCGTCTTCCATGGCTCTTGCAACATCGTGAAGCAAAACCGCAGCCCTAACAACATCCAAGTCAGCGCCTTCCTCTTTGGCTATTCGCACAGCCAAATTATACACTCGCTCAACATGTGACCTATCATGATGTGAATGTCGGAGAAAATCTAGGCTTCTATTCTTTATCTCCTCAAAAACAAAATCGTCCAACAAGTTTACCCCTCACATTCCTTTTCTATTCCTTGGCTACAAAATTTGAATCTTGCGTTATGAGCTGCTCTAAAATATAAATACCAATATTCTTATATTTGAAACAACCAAATTATATATGAAATATAAGAAAAGGCTGGCTTCCCTTGATAGATGAAATATTTGCCCAACTTCGAGAATGGATCGACAATCGACATGAATACGCCAAGGCATGGAAAAAAAGAACTGGAAACAAAGCTGTAGGTTACTTGTGCACCTATGTGCCCGAAGAAATCCTTTATGCTGCAGACATTCTTCCAGTTAGGATTCTGGGCAGTCATGAACCACCAACGGTAACCGAACCCTATATATTTGCTATGTACTGTCACTTCTGCCGCGACTGCTTGGCTCAGGGGTTAAAGGGCAGATTCACCTATTTAGACGGAATTGTTGAGGGGCAGTCCTGTCTTCACTTGCGGCAGGCTTTCAACGCTTGGCGCTTGCACATACCAATCGAATACGCCCACTACATTTACGTGCCACATGGAATCCAAACACCCCGTGCCATACCATACTTCACTCAAGAACTCGCCAAATTCAAGCAAAGCCTCGAAAAATGGACAGACAAAACAATAAGCAATCAAGACCTAGACAAAGGCATCGCCATACTCAATCGAAACCGGGAACTCATGCTAAGAATAACAGAGTATAGAAAGGCTAACCCACCAAAAATCACGGGCTTGGAAGCCATGGAGATGACCCTCTCCAGCCAAATAGTCAATAAAGAAGAGCATAGCAAACTTTTGGAACGACTGCTTCAAGAACTCCCAAACCGCAGGCTTAATCGTCAATCAAACATACGGTTAATGATTATCGGCAGCGAAGACGACGACCGAGTCTTCATGAAAAACGTCGAGGACTTGGGCGCGACATTCGTGGTCGATGAACACTGCACAGGAACACGCTACTACTGGAATAACGTTACACAAAACGAAGACAGACTCGCCGCCATCGCATCACGCTACGTTAACCGCGTTCCATGTCCAAGCAAAGACTGGCCTGAACTAACACGAATACAGCACGCTGTAAACATAGCCAAAGAATACAATGTAAACGGCGCCCTGATTATTCAGAACAAGTTCTGCGATCCACACGGCATAGAAATTCCACCCTTAAAAGACGCCTTAGCCCAAATCGGCGTGCAAACGTACCCATTAGAATTCGATGTCACAGTGCCTTGGGGCCAATTCCGAACTAGAGTGGAAGCGTTTCTCGAAACCCTAACCGGTCTAGAGGAGTTGTTCTAAGATGGCGTCCACAATAGAAGTAAAAGAATATCCCACCGAACCCCTGAAGTGTTGGGAACAAGCAAAAAACCTGCGAAAAAACTACTACGAAGACTACCTATACGCACACGAGAAAGGCGGTTTGCGATGGGCAGGCGGCGCATGGTCCTTCAGCGCCATACCTGCAGGCTTGGGAGAAGACGTTTACTGTATAACGGGCGAGCCATATGGCGCCACCGTTGCTTTCTTCAAAGACTACGCCTCAAAATGCCACGACGCAACAGAAGCTGCTGGTTTTCCACGCACACTATGCGCCTACATGAGAAACTATTGGGGCTCAATTCTCCTCGACAAATACATTCTCACAGACGGCACAGTTGTTGATGGCTATCCTCCGCCCGACTTCATCTGGCAGGATCACATCTGCTGCAGCCACGGCAAGTGGTATCAGCTTGTCAAATGGCTGGAAAAGAAACGAGGTAAAGAGGTGCCGATGTTCTCTGTAGACGTGTCAGTTGGCTATCCTTCCGACTTTTCGCCTGAAGAAGAATACAAGGTAAATTACATTATGGAGCAACTCAACGACGGCATCGATTGGCTTGAAAAAGTGACGGGACGAAAATACGATGACAAACTGCTATGCGAAGCCGTTTGGAACGAGATAAAGGCTACGTCATTATGGGCAGAAATCTGTGCTCTTAATCAGGCTGTGCCCGCACCCCTAGACGAAAAAACCATGTACTCGTTGTATGTTATGGGCACGTTGATGAAGCATCACGCTGAATGTGTAGCCTTTTACCAGACGCTAAGAGACGAGGTTAAAAACCGTGTCCAAAGAGGCATCGCCGCAGTGCCCCACGAACGATTCCGCGTCATAACCGACACCCAGCCTCCATGGGGTTTCTTAAAAATCTTTAGGGAAATGGAAAAATACGGCGCCGTGTCAGTTGGTTCTCTCTACACCTTCGGCCTGATAGGCATGTGGCAATATCAGCCTGACGGCGCGTGGATACCCAGGCCGATACCGTCAAGAAAGCCGCAGACAAGAGAAGAAGCCCTGCAAATCATAGTTAGATGGACCCTACACAAACCAGAGTGGGCACACTTCTACCAGCCAGAATTAAAAACCAAGATGATGGAGAGCATCGTTAAACAGTGGAAAGTCAACGCTGTGTTACTTCACTATAACCGTGGTTGTGAAGGACTAAGCCTCCACATAGCTGAAAACCGCTACGGCTTGATGCAAGCGGGCATTCCCGTCTTCCCGTTCGAAGGCAACATGGGCGATGAACGAGACTTCGACTTGGCAGGCACTATGGCACGATTAACCGCCTTCTTTGAAAGTATGGGTTTGAAAAAATTAAAGGAGTGAAAAGAAGAATGATAACAGCTGGAGTGGATGTAGGCGCCAAATTCGCAAAGGTTGTAATTCTGAAAGATGGACAAGTATTGACTAGGGCAAAGGCGCTCGTTGGATTCGACGTTTTGAAATCAGCCAGCGATGTCTTCGAAACAGCACTAAAAGCCGCTGGGCTCCTCGGAAGCGACATCCAGAGGGTTGTTGCCACAGGCATGGGCAGAAATGCCATTTTGCATAAGCCTCCAATCAACGCAGATGAAGCGGGTTCAGAAGTCGTTGCTGGTGCTGCAGGGGCCTATCACATTGTTCCAACCGTCAAAACCGTGATAGACGTCGGCGCAGAAGAAGGAAGAGGAATCAAAGTGGAAGGTGGCAAGGTGAAGGACTTCGTCATAAACGAGCGTTGCGCGGCCGGAGCTGGAACTTTTGTTGAAGCCATGGCTAGAGCCCTAGAGGTCAAGGTTGAAGACATGGGACCACTTTCGCTTAAGTCCGCAAACGCAATTCCCATGAACGCTCAGTGTTGCGTGTTTGCTGAGTCTGAGGTTGTTTCGCTCATCCATTCGAAAATATCAAAGGAGGACATAGCTAAGGCTATACATGACGCAATCGCAGGCAGAATTAGCTCCATGGTTCTAAGAATAGGAGTTGAAAAAGACGTTGTCCTCATCGGTGGTTGCGCCCTAGACCCTGGGTTCTTGCCCCCGTTAGAGAAGGAATTACACACAAGCATGATCGTGCCAGAATTTCCAGAATACGTCAGCGCGTTAGGCGCTGCATTAATCGCGGTTAATCCAACGAGGTGAAGCATGAATGGCTCAAGCAGAAGTGAAAACGCAGGAGTATTGGAGATGGCCTGAATATCGACACACAGTTTCCGAACGAAACTGGCGCAACGCGAGCATTATCACAGGAGGCGTCGACATCGGCTCCGTCGGCAGCAAGGCAGCCGTAATGGTTGACGGTGAACTCTATGCTTACGCTGCCATGCGGACCGGAGGAGTCAGCGAGGACACAGCCATAAAAGTGACGACATGGGCCTTGGAAGGAACAGGACTGGAAGTTGGAAAATTACACTACGTTGTAGGAACAGGCTACGGAAGAGTCAACGTTCCCTTCGCCAAGAAAACCATAACCGAAATCGCCTGCCACGCCAGAGGCGCCCACTACATTTACGGTCCAACCGTGCGAACCGTACTAGACATAGGTGGACAAGACTGCAAGGCAATCCGCTGCGACGAGAAGGGCAAGGTTCTGTCTTTCCTAATGAACGACAAGTGCGCGGCTGGAACAGGTCGAGGCTTAGAAATCTTCGCTGACTTAGTCAGCGTGCCAATTCAGGAACTAGGGAAGGTCTCGCTCAACGTTGATCAAGAGCCACCTCCAGTTAGTAACACATGCGTCATATTCGCTAAAGCAGAGTCTCTGGCTCTACTTCGACAAGGCTGGCCTAAAGAGAAAGTTGCAGCTGCCTATCACGCAGCCATGGCAGACAGAATCATTGACTTGCTCACGCGGGTAGGCATCGAGAGAGACTTCGTGATAACTGGTGGTGTCGCCAAGAACATGGGCATTGTCCAGCGTCTTGAGAGAATTCTGAAAATCAAGCCTTTAGAACCTAAGATGGACCCAATTTTGGCAGGAGCCTTGGGCGCAGGGTTGTTTGCTAAGGCTTTGTATGAAAAAGAGCAGGGGCTACGCTAGACATTGCAAGCTCACTACGGCTACAAAGACGGCTCAGGCGACTACTTCATCATAATTGAAACCGACAAGTGCGACGGCTGCGGCAAGTGCGTTGAAGCGTGTCCATATCATGTTCTAGAGTTGATTTCAAACGAGTTTGACATTGAAGGCGGCACAATGGCGGCTGTGAAAGAAGATCACCGCAAAAAGATCAAGTACAGTTGCGCCCCATGCAAACCGATAACTGGAGAAAGAAAGCTGCCATGCATTCTTGCTTGCGAACCTAAAGCAATTGCTCATTCTTGGTGATGACCAAGTCCGTTGGCGTTGGTCACCATTATGGAGACAGTCAGCTTATTTGTCAACGACATGGAGGTTAAGGCTCAGAAGGGCTTGTCTGTTTTAGAAGTAGCCAGAAATGCTGAAATTTACATTCCTTCTTTGTGTCATCACCCAGACTTGCCACCTTCACGCAAGAGCCAAGCCACCAAGGTTGTTTATCGCGGAACCGAGCAGGTGGTTGGTGACGCATTCGAGAAGGAGTTTGAAGGCTGCAACCTTTGTCTCATTGACATTGAGGGTCAACCAGACCTTGTTCCAGCTTGCGACACTATAGCCACTGACGGAATGAGAGTCAACACGGACACCGAACGTGTTCACGAAGCCAGACGAGAAAAATTAATGCGCATTCTTGCTAAACATCCTCATGCCTGCCTTATATGTGCCCAAAAAGAGGGTTGTACAAGAGAGCCGTGTTCCACAAACGTGCCTGTGGCTGAGCGCTGCTGTTCCAAGTTTGGAAACTGCGAGTTGGAGAAGGTTGCAGGGTACATAGGAATACGAGAAGACACGCCGCGTTATTTGCCAGCAAATCTATCAGTAGTTAAGGACGAACCCCTTTTTATCCGAGACTACGACCTGTGCATCGGCTGCACACGTTGTGTGAGAGCCTGCCAAGAACTCCGAGGCGTCTTGGCGCTAGGTTTTGTCTACCGAAACGGTGAAGCCTTCGTTGGGTCGGTTGCATCCACGCTCAAAGATTCAGCTTGCAAGTTCTGCGGAGCCTGCGTTGAGGTTTGTCCAACAGGCGCCTTGATGGACAAGGAGATTAAGGCTGGTGAACGAGAACTCAGTTTGGTGCCATGCAAGTTTGCTTGTCCCGCAGGCGTGGATGCTCCCAGATATGTTAATTTGATAGTTCAGGGTCGATACGCAGAAGCGGTTTCAGTTGTGATGGAGAAAGCTCTGTTTGCTTCTGTTTTGGGACACACATGCGCTCGACCTTGCGAAAAGGTGTGCAGAAGCAAGGAAGTTAATGAGCCAATTGCTATCTGTGCTCTCAAGCGTTTTGCCGTTGATAGCGTCCCAGAATTGTCTACGACAGGTGCTCACGCATCGTCTCCAACAGGGAAACGCATCGCTATATTTGGTTCTGGTCCTGCTGGATTAACAGCCGCCTACTATTTGGCTAAACTGGGGCATTCTGTAACCGTTTTTGAGGCTATGCCCAAACCTGGCGGCATGATGCGCTACGGTGTTCAAGAGTACCGTCTCCCTGAAAGTGTTCTTGAAAAGGACTTGGAGAAGGTTTTCAGCCTTGCCATCGATCTGAAGACTAACACACCTATCGGAGGAGGATTTCCTCTAAAGGAAGTCATATCACAAGGTTACGATGCTGTTCTCCTAGCCATCGGCTTGCAGAAGAGTCGAATCCTAAACGTGGAAGGATCAACTAACCCAGATGTACTGGGAGGACTAGATTTTCTTAGAGATGTCCGACTTGGAAAAGAGGTTAAGGTGAAAGATCGAGTCTTGGTTGTGGGCGGCGGCAACGTAGCCATGGACGTAGCCCTTACAGCGTTGCGATTAGGCGCCAAACAAGTTCAGGCAGTGTGTCTGGAAAAATGGGAAGAGATGCCAGCCTTTCCTTGGGAAAGTCAACAAGCAGTTGAAGAAGGCGTGAACGTTCACAACTCATGGGGAGTCAAGAAGATTCTTGTCAACGACGACAAAAAAGTGACTGGCATAGAACTAATCCGATGCGTTTCGGTCTTCGATCAGGAGGACAGGTTTAATCCATCCTTTGACGAGTCAACAACCAAGACGCTTGAAACCGACATGATAATTTTCGCGATTGGGCAGGCATCTGATTTGAAAGGGTTGGAGATATCAGATTCGTTAAGAATCACGAAATTGGGCACAATTGCGGTTAACGATAATACTTTGGAAACAGGTGTTGCAGGCGTTTTTGCATGTGGTGACATAGTTAAGGGTCCTGCCTCAATTGTTGACGCTGTAGCTCTTGGTAGAAGGGCAGCGGCTGCCATTGACAAATACCTAGGTGGCGACGGAGACATTGAAGAAACACTCGTTGCTTTAGAAAAGCCGAATCCATGGCTTGGACAGGAGGAAGGATTTGCCTACAGGCGCAGAGCTGAAATGCCTAATTTACCAGTCGAAAGGCGTCGAGGAAACTTTGCTGAGGTCGAATTGGGCTTCGACGAAAAAACAGCGATAGAAGAAGCTAAACGTTGTTTACAATGCGACTTGCGGCTGCAGATTCGTCAGCCCGTGTTGCCGCCTGAAAAATGGATAAGGTTCGAGGCTGAAACCGTGGCTAGGGTTCCAGCATCTGAAGGTGTGTTTCAGCTTCTGGATGATAACAAATTGGTCATTTACATTAAGGGTACTATGAATCTTCACAAGGAATTGATGGAGCAAGTGTCCACTAACAAAGAGGCAAAATATTTTCTCTTTGAGGAGGCGAAAATGTTTACAATGCGCGAGAGCGAAATGCTGCAGCAGTTTATGAAGAAACATGGGAAACTGCCCAAACAAAACGTTGGATTGGAAGAAGACCTATACTGAGACCAGCACCATTAGAATATCTGAGTTCAGGTATCGGAAACTGAATTTTGACAATGACTACCAAACCCTAATCTGTTTTTCTCGGTGAGTTCTGCAAGGCTTTTATAATAACAGAATCTTAGAGAGAAAGGAGTTGATGTATATGGACTTTGAAGGGAGATCGGTCATAATAACTGGAGCAAGTGGAGGTATAGGAAGTGAAACTGTCCGTTTGTTTGCAGAGAAAGGCGCATACATTGTTGTGAACTATTTTTCTTCACCAACGAAAGCAGAAAAAACCCTTAAAGCAGTACTTGATCTGGGTGTTAATGCTTTTTCATTTAAAGCTGATGTATCCAGCCCCAAAGAAGTATCTTTGATGATTAAGAAAACTATGGATGAATTTGGTCGAATTGATGTGTTGGTTAATAATGCAGCAAAGCATCCGCCTCCCTTTTTCGATTTTGAAAAGCCAGATTGGGATTATTGGAAAAGAATGATGGATGTAAATGTCATGGGCATTCTTATCTGTTCACATTTTACTGCACCTTACTTGAGGAAAACTAGTGGAAACATCGTCAATGTAGTGATGGACTATGATCCGGGTGGGTTGGATTACACGCTTACAAAAACCGCAGGTACGCCATTGACGCGGGGTCTTGCCAGAAGACTTGCTCCAATAAGGGTCAATGCTGTTTCACCAGGTGCTGTTGATACTTGGGGTATGAGCAGAGAAGAGAAGAAGGATTTTGAAGAAAAGACTCTCCTCAAAAGAGTTGGCCAACCAATAGACATAGCGAAGGCAATACTATTTTTGGCGTCAGAAGAAGCTTCATACATTACAGGAGAAACAATTCATGTAGATGGCGGCAATCGGCTCTTGGAATAAACCAATCGTGCAAAGAAAAAAGGGAGTATGCGGGAGACATCTCTACCTATAGTAGGGGTTCGAATACCATGCCCAACTCTCCACCGACAAATTAGGAAAAACCAACTAACGCTCCGCACTTCTTTTAAGAGATTCGGTTTTTATGCTTTCTTTGATTTTGATTCCGCGTTTTTTGATTTCGCTAATAAACTTCTTGTGGAACATCTCGTTTATTCCAAGCTTTTCCGGTGGGATTATGCCTTTTTCTTTTATGGTTTCTTTGGCTACTAGTTGAGCCACGATAGATGTTGTGTATGCTGTGGTTCTCGCCATGGCGGTTATTTTTTGCCTTCTGTCGTATCGGTCGAGCAGATGGTAAGTATAAGTAACGATTTCATTATTTTTAATTCCACTAACTCTGATGTGCATGGCAACAATGTCAGGAACCCCAGGTCTCTTCAGCTTCTTTTCAACCAAATGAGCAGTAAGTTCCCACGGAGAAAGACTGGTGTTCCCAATTTTTATTGGTTTTTTATCCAAAAACCCAAGGGATTTAAGTAGTTTTATCTTTTGGACATGCCCCGGATAGCGAAATGTTTTTTCCCACATTTCTTTGGCTTCTACTGAGTGAAGTAATGTTCTGAGCCCATCTGTGTAGAAAGCCTCTAATTTACCGACTCCTGGAAACGTTATCTCTTCAAGCCCACTCATTGCTTCTACTCGATTTACTTTACCTTCTTTCACTATGCTAACTTTTCGAGAATACATATCGATTAGGTCTTTGACAGACCACGTTACTACATAACCCAGCGGTGGCACGAGTTTTTCTGGCAACCCTCCGTTTAGTAGATGGAGACTCTCGACTTTGTCAAGCCTGCTGATTGCGTGACCAACTAGTATGTTACTTAATCCGGGGCTCATCCCACAGTCCGGGACAATGCATACCTTAGCCTTCAAAGCGTCTTTGTTAAGCTTCATGACATCCTCAGGCATGTAGGAGACATCCACAATGTCGACTTTAGCGGCGACAGAAGCCTTACAAGCTTGAAAACCCATGGATCCTGGAAGAGCTCCCACAGCCAAGTCAAACTTCTTTATGATATTTACTAACTCGCGATAATTTGATGCGTCCACACGAATCGCTGAGACATTGTCTCGATTGATTTTTGAAGCTATTTCCTCAGCTTTGCTGTAGTTGAAATCTGCTACGACAATTTGTGCAGAGTGTAAGCTTTCAGTTAGGTCTTTAGCTGTTACAGACCCGATGTTGCCGCAACCAAGAACAACAATCTTCAAGTCAAGCTACCCAGACTCACATGGAATGGGATCAGGCTTAAAACTTACTCCTTCATTGACTTGGTTCTTAAAAAACGAGATAAACAAGCTATTAGAAAAATATGGAAGACATTGAAGAAAAGGAGTGTAGCATTGACACGGCAACCATAATCGAGATTCTAATTTTAGCTATTATTCAAGGCTTAACCGAGTGGTTGCCAATCTCGAGCTCTGGTCATCTCGTTATCGCACAGAAACACATGGGGTTGAGTATTCCAGTGTTTCTTGATGTTCTTTTGCATGCAGGCTCGTTGCTTGTGGTTTTGATTGTTTTTCGGAGAGAGATATTCAGTATTGTTAAGGCAGTTGCCTATCTTGACTTTAAATCAAAAGAGGGAAAACTCGCACTTTTCGTGATCTTGGGTAGCATTCCAACAGCTGTTATTGGGTTTGCTTTCAAAGACCTTTTTGAATCGTTCTTTGACAATTTGTGGGTTGTAGGTATAGCATTCCTTCTGATGGGCGGTTTCCTATTCATTTCAGAGCGTGAAAAAAGCAAAGTTAACTCACTGAATCATTTGGATGCTATTCTCATTGGAATTGCCCAATGCACAGCCCTCATCCCTGGCATTTCAAGGAGTGGCGTAACCATTACAACTGGTTTGCTGAGAAGAGTAGGCAAACAAGCAGCCTTCACATTTTCTTTCTTGCTTTTTATTCCTACGGTTGTAGGTGCCACAGTCTTCAAGGCGGTAGAGGCAGAAAGTTTGGTGACTGCTAACATCGACCCTGTCAATATGCTTCTGGGTTTGGTGACAACCGTAATTGTGGGATACTTTTCTCTTAGGCTGCTGAGAAAAATTGTCTTGCGTGAGAGATTTCACTGGTTTGCTTACTATTGCTGGGTTGTCGGTTCTTTTGTTTTGTTAAACCAAGTTTTGGCAATGTCCTAGAGCCGAGCCTGTTTTGTCCATGATGACACATCTTCAATTGTTGGGGTCTTGCGCGCTGGCATTTTTCCTTGTTCTACAAAGGTTTTGGCGATTCGAACTATGCCACGGTAGAGCTGGATTGGGTCTTGATTGGCGAGTTCCCTTCGAGAGGTTATTCCAACCTTAACCAACAGTTCAGCGTGTTTCTCATCTATACCTGGCACCATCAGCAACTGAGCCATTGCTTGCATGTGCGCTATCTTTTCTGGCGATTCCGAGACTTTTTCTGCCATGGAGACAGAATCAGCTGCTAGGAGTTCCCCTATTTTTGTGACCTTCATATCATCAAATTTTGCTGCCAATTGTGGCGTGAGGCTCCGAAGCCTTTCGATTTGAGATTGGCTTGTCAGTTTTGGCTTTTGCAGTGTTTCTCCGCCTATTTTTGCAATTTTCTTTTTCAGGTCCATTAGTTCTCTTGCTTGTTTCTCGAAGGCTTCTGCGTTTTTCCTGCTCTCTTTTTCCATGTTTTCCAAGGCTTCTCTCTGTTTAGACAAGCTGACCGAGGTTTCTTGTCTCATGTCTTCGAAGCTTAGGTTGACTTTGTGGAAGATCTCGTTGCTTGCTTTTTCGTTTTCCTCGAACTTTTTGAAGAAGCCTATCTGTGTGTTTTCCAGCATGTTGGCATTGAGGGTTAGGTTTTCTTCAACTTTGGCAATTCTTTGGAGTACCTGCGGGTCGGTGGGTAGTCCGCGATATATGGAGAAGGATGTGGCGCCTAAAAGCATGAAAGTCAGGATTATTGAGATCCAAAGATAGGTTTCCGCGTTTAAGTTGCCCAATGTTATGTCGAGGATTTTGAAGTTTGCGATTGGGTCGGTGCCATTCAGTTTAATGATTGCGTTGAAAACGTTGAAGACAGCTAACAATGTTAGGAATCCCAGTAACCATGTGGCTGTTCCTTTTTTTCCGTTGGTCATTGTTTATAACCATTTCTTCCACTCGTGTGTTCAGGCTTATGTTTTTTATGAAGCAAGGATTCTAAATCCTAATCAAATTTAATCTTACCAGAAACATGGTTCGTATTCTCTCAACTTGGAATGTTGAGAGTTCGACTTCAAAAATATAATGAATTTCTCAGAATCGGGAAAGCGAGATCGTTACACAAAACCAAAACCCCAATTTGAGCTCTTTTAAGAGCCCCGAGCGGGATTTGAACCCGCGACCTGCGGTTTACGAAACCGCTGCTCTACCGGCTGAGCCACCGGGGCATCCTTATAGGATTGAGTTTATTATTGGTTAATAAGGGTTGATCGGCTTTTTTGACTTTATGCACACCCGGTGATGTCCGCTTGGAGACATACCTAAGTGCGTGTGCTTAAATTATTAAGATACTGATATTTCCGTAGAAAGTATTAATGTCCGGGGGGTTAGATATCCATTCAAAGACTTCTTTCTTAACATGAATAGAACTAATTTGTCATGTAATGTGGACAAAAAAGTGGTGATTTTGCGTTTATTTTTTTGATTGCTTATGGTGGTGTCCAGTAGTCTATGTAGGCAGAGACGAAGATGAGTATGTCGTAGTCTATGTCGTAGTCATTATTCGAAGTCGCACGCTGGATCCTTTCCTTGACCCGACCAATATTTGATGTAGGCGTCAACGAAATAGTCAATATCGTCATAGTCAACATCAGAGTTGCAAAACTAGTTCGTTGATCATCTTTCTCCTTTAAGCCAACCTTTGATTCCGAGTTCTTTGACTGTTATGGTGATTGGTTGGGGTTCGTGGGACTTGTATTTGCCGTTTTCATCCAAGTATAATATTGTTGGTTTCAGGGGGAACACACCTTGGACTTTTGGCTTTAAGACGAGCCTAACCTCTTCCGTCCTCAGTGGGTCGAGTCGTTTTCCCTTCATGTTGAGGTAGCTGTCTTCCACGCGGTAGTTTTCGGGTTTTTCTGTCAACTCGAAGCCTTCGGGAATAACCTCCGTGACCTTAATCAAGAGGGCAGGACCTTTTCCAGCATTGACAAGCTCTATCTCTAGGTCAAGGTTTTCGCCGACTTTCAGGTCCTTTTGGCGGGTTATTATGTTTGCTCGTACGTCGGCGTTTTCAAATTTCTCTAGGCCAACTGCTTTTTCAGATGTTGGTGTCGGGGCAGAAAAGGCTGTTGTTGAAACGATCGGTGGAGCGTGTAACACTTCGGTCAGGAATAAAGCCAGCTCTCGTTCCTCTTTTACCCCTTCCAGTAGTCTCAGCACCTGTTCCCTTTTTTCAGGGTGTTCTGCTTTCATGTAACAGCCAGCTGATGTCTGCAGAACCATTTCAGCCATTCGGTAAAGCTTTGCCTTTTTCTCTGGGTCTATTTCTTTCTTGGCGTTGTCCATGTGTACGTAGGCGTCGAAGAGCAACCCGGTTGCCCTAGCATATTCGGCGACGTTTTCTTGACCTGCTCTCTTGTAATAGCTGGTTGCACTTTGAAGGTGCTGAATTGCTGCTGAATGTATTGCTGTGTCTCTTGTGTCAGTGAACCTTGTTCCAGCTTCAAGTGCCTTGCAGAAGCGACTGTGCCCTAACGTTAGGAGATTTGTTGTTTCGCTGCTGCTGTGTTCGCTTGCCTGTTCAAAAAGTTGGGACGCTTCCATGTATAGTTCTGGTGAGGCTCTGGCTTCGGCTAACATCATTTTTTGCCAGGCTCGAGAGAGGCTGATGATGAATTTGAATTCTTCTCGCTCTTGTTCTGATTCTAGTGTTTGGACTATTTTCTCGAAGGTTTCGGCTGCTGAACCGTATTCTACCGAGCTTGCGTAGTGGTCGCCTTTTTTATCGAGGATTTTTGCCTCTTCAAGCGCGATTCTCCCAATGCAGTATTCGTGCCTTAGGTCGCATGCCTTGAGCATGTTAGCTGCCATTTGCTTTTCGTCTAGGCTCTCAATCTTGCTGAACTCTATTTGTAGAGATTTTTTGGTTTCTTCGAACAGCATTGCCGCCTGCTCGAAGGCTTGCATGGCTTCTTCGCTTTGTTCCTTTCTGCTCAAATCTTCTGCATGTTCAACCTTGACCCAAGCGGAGTAGTTTGGAGCTAGATAACTCCATTGTTTTAACGATTTGTGTATGTTGGCAGCCTTCTCGAAGTGTTCCTTTGCTGAGCCGTATTCTTGTCGGGCATGATGGTGCCTTGCTTTCTCGATTTCACTCCAAGCCTGCATGTAAAGCGCGTGGTCTTCGTATAGATCTTTGAGTTGAGGAATCTTTTCTACAGCACTCTTGTAATTGTTTGAGGCAAAGTCGAAGTTTTCAGCCGCCTTCAAATGTTCGCCCAGAGTGTCATACGTTTGGGCGACTTTCCAATAGCATTCAGCCATACGGCTTATTAGATTGAGCTTTTGACACGATTCAGCTGCGTTCTTAAAAGCTTCTGTTGCCTTTCTCAGTTGCTCCCTGTTGTTGGTAAGCCCATAAACACGATTTAACAAAACTCCGTACTGATATTGCCATCCTCCCAGAGAAGCAAACTGCGCTTCTGAAGCACCCTTAATACAAAGTTTCAATGACTTTTCTCTGTCTAGTATGGCTTCTTGGAGCATGTTCTTTTTGGTCTCAGGGTCCTTGGCTAAGTCAGCGAGTTCTGATTTTATATCGGCTAGGTACTTCTGCATTACACCTCGGTCCCAGTAGATGAAAGGTTCAAGCTGTTCACTGATTCTAATAGATTCGTTCCTAGGACCCAGAGCTTTTTCTAGGAGCCTCTTTTTCTCCTCGGAGCTCGTTTCTATCATGGCTAAAGATGCGAGCGTTTTGCTGAATATGTGATGTGCATATCGGATGTTTTCTGGTGTTCCAGAATTTTCAGCTCGCCTTAGCAAGTCTGGTGCAGCTTCTAAGGCTTTTTCTAATAGTTCTCGCCTTTTGCTCAGATTTGTTTCAACATTGGCTAACATCCAGTAATTCTCAGCATGAGGTGCTTCTACCCAAAGTACGTCGCCACGTGGACTTATGAAGGCGATTGGGGAGTACTGATGTTTAGCGTCTTCGGCATACTGCAAGGCACTTTTGCGCAGCTTCATCCTTTCATCCGCGTCTTCAGTCGCAACTGTCCTCCAAAAAGTATGATATGCTAGCCAATCCAGCGCGCAACCGACGATTAATTTGTCTTTTGTTTGCCTGCCATACTCCAACGCTTTACTAAAATTCCTTAAAGCCTTGTCCGTACCTACTCCCCAATCCCGACTCGGCCCTCCCTGAGTAGATAATAATTCAAGCAGAGCTGTCTCTTCGGAAAGCTCGTTGGCCTTCTGCCAGTAACCTCTAGCCTGTTGAAAATATCTCTCCTTCTCATCTAGGTCTAGAAAATAAAAGCCGAAGACTTCTAGGGAGTTGGCTGTTTTCACATAGGCTCTTGCAAGTTCATAGGGTTCTCCGATGGTAGAAAGGAACGTGATTGCTCGCTCTCCATGTTCTGTTGCTTCTCTCATCGTCTTCTCTCGTGCTTGAAAATCCGACTCTAGAGTGAACCGAAAAATAGCGCTGCTTGAAAGTTGGTTGTACGTCTTCCCATACTCCCAAGCGTCCCCAACTTCCTCGAATGCTTTTAAAGACTGTTTTGTTAGCCTCCAACACTCGTCAAGTTGCCTCTTCTTTTCAGGCACATCCGCTGAGAGCCAATAACACATATATGCAATCATGGCATCGCAGCGAAGCATCCATGACTTTTCTCTTGGCTTACTAAGCCTCGCATAGAATTCTTTAGCCGTCCCATAATTTTCAACCGCCTGACGCATCCTCTCCTCAAACTGATCCGCGCTTTCAGCCTGCATAGCCGCCCGATAAAAAGCGTATCCGATTCTCTCCTGAACCTCACCCCTCTTCAAAAAATCAGTTTCAGACACTGAGTTCAAGGCTTTCCTGTAAAACTCAGCCGCTACTAACCAATCATATTCCCTCTCTTTTTCTTCAGCTTGGCTGAGAAAAACCCCTGCACTTGAAGGCTCTGACATATCCTAGACCACTACTGAGTTGTCAACAACCCTTTGAAAAGGCTTTTTATGACAAGCAAGTACCCCACATTCCAGAGAAAATCTGGCTCTGCAAAACGTTTTACAACATCAGATCCTTTCAATGTACAAACCACAAGTTCCTTCTATTCTTCCACTTGGGTTTCCATTCCCAAAATCCATATCAAAAAAATATCTGGCTCTATTCCGCGCGCGCAAACAAGCTATCCGAATATTCATAAAGCAGAGGAATAAGATAGGAGTACGATGATGCAGGATGAAAAATACTGAAAGACTTGAACGATATTGGCACGAGCTAGTCTTATGCTATCCTCAAGCCAAGGATATGAAAGGGGCCGTTGTTTCGTGTTACCCTGCTCTTCCCATGCCTCAAGGTAATTCTGCTGCAGATATCAACGTTAGAGAGGACGAAGCTGAAGATCTGCTGAACAAGGTAACGAAACACTTTCAATCAGCAGGCTCTGGTGTTGTTCGTTTTCGAATTACTCCCTTAACTCGTCCAAGAACATTCGCTTCTCTTCTTGAGAGTCATGGATTTGAGAAAAAAGGCGAGGAGTCAATAATGGTGTTCAAAAGAGGACAATTGGAAGAGAAACTGAGTAATAAGGTAGAGGTGAGGGAAATATCCGAAAGCGAGGTGGAAGTTGCTGACAGGGTTGCGTCAGCAGCTTTCCAAATGCCAACCGAGTGGAAGAGGGAGCTCGACAACTTTATGCTGGGTTCCATGCAAAAAGGAGGGAGATACTTTGTGGGTTACATCGACGGAAAACCTGTCGGAACCAGCTTCCTGTTTTCCTTGATTAAGACTGGAGCAATATTCATGGTAGGAACACTAGAGGGATATAGGAAAAGGGGCGTCGCAACAACTCTAACCGCCCATGCCGTTATGGAATCAATAAAACAGGGAAACGACCTTCATACACTGCAGACAGCTAAGGGAGGAAATGCAGAAAAGCTTTACAAGGAAGTTGGATTTGAAGTTGACCATACCGCTTCATGGTACGTCAAGAAACTCTGAACATGGCGTGCGCTTTGAAGCTGAAACTGTTTTATGCTGATAGAAAGCCTCCGTCGACTACGATTAACGTCCCATGAACACAACTTGATAAGTCAAGGAAAAATCTTTGAGACGATTGGTCTGTTCAAATGTACTTGAAGGTCGTCATTCTTCTCTCTTGAATCCTGCGAAAGACCGAAATGCTATCTGAGAATTGCCATATTCAAAGACAATCGTGTGCGCGCATGCCTTGCCCGCACCAGCGGGCGACATGCCCTAATCACCGTGATTTGTGTGTGTGCATAGAAATTCTATTTTGGGTTTTTGGGTTTGGGATAGAAATTCTATCCACAACCCAACAGAAAAACATAAGATGGATTTGACGTAACAAAAACTGTGGAAAGCAAAGCCTCTACCGTCGGCAAGTGCATCTTTATCTTCCTTCTTACAATCATCATTTGGCATTCATATCGATTCCTAACGACTTTCTCACCCTACAAGTCATATTTTGTGTGGGAAACCATTCAAGGCAGTCTTTTCTATCTCGTTTTCTACATTCTTATGTTTGCCATTTTGGTGTTCTTTGCTCATTGCATTGACCACTCCTCTTTGAAAGACATTGGACTCAGCAAAGGAACGAAATGGAAAACCCTTGTTCTTATGGGCGTTTCATTTGCTTTCTTAGCTCGGTTATTGGAAATCGGGTTTGGTGTGCTGGCTGGCGGAATTATTGTTACAGTCTCTTATTCCTCCCTTTCCGTTTCGATATTCTTTATTGTTGCCACTTTTCTTGTAGGGCTATCAGAGGAGGGCATCTTCAGAGGCTACATTCAAAGAAAACTAACAGATGCTTGGAAGTTGCTACCAGTATCCATAAACGACTTGGTTTTGACAATTCTTGTCGTGCTCCCGAGTTTCGGGGTTTTGCAGGATACTTCTACTACAAAAGCCGAGGAAACCTCTTAGGTCCAATCGCACTACACATGTTTTATGACCTCTTTGGAACAATAGTGCCCCTTGGCGTCGATGTGACTGGTGTAAGTCGCCTGCTAAATGGCGTCTCAACAATTCTCGTGTGGATCACCTTAGTAATTTTGTTGGGGATATTGGCGGATAAGATAAGCAGTTTCAACCCAAGAAAGTGATTGCTCGGATCAGCTTCAGCTTTTTCCGCAACCGTCTTGTTGGTTGAAATACAATTTCTATGCACACGGACGTTTTTTGTCCTAGCCGATGAAACTGAAAAGTTCGTTTAGTCTAGCCACAGTCCCATTACCAGACATTTATCGCATATCCAAATTTGTGAGGAAGCGTACATATAGTCAGATAGTTTCTTAAGCTGTTTTATCTTTTTTAGTGCGTCCTTCGAAAGCGGCTTGGTGTAAGATTCTAACCTCATCATGGGAGCTTTACACTTTGGACATTTCGGCTTGTCTATTTGTTTCCTCGCATTCTCCAAGAACCCTAACCCCCATCAGTGGCAATCAGCTTGGTTACTAAGGAATGTGCCTCTGGTATTTCATGACTCGTTGCCAAAGGTATTGGAGTTCAATGATACGGCTGAGTACGAGAGCCTGCAGGTTTCCTCTTACAGTCGAATCATTTTTCCACGTTGTGTCGACGCTTTTGAGTTCGCGTATGCGTCTTGAGAGTTCAACATCGCCTATGATGTCGCGTATCCAGTCCTCGAAGTCTGTACGCTTCAGGTGAAATGTTAGGCATTTCACAGGGACTTTGCCGATTTTGGTAGAGAAGTCTGAGAGGCTTGTGGCGTATTGTCCAGTTGGCTTTTGCATGTCTTCGAAGAAAAAGAACGCTTTGTCATACACGATAGTTCCCAAAATCGTCGCGATCATGTCTCGGTCCAGAGTTTGAAAAGTAGAGTTCTTGGGCTTCTCCGCTTCAACGTTTGAAGACTGAGTCATGTTCCATCAAAACACTGCGCTGTTTGGACGCAAATAATCTTTATGAATCCAAAATCCGCACAGGGGGAAATCATTTCGTGTGTGTGCATAGAATTTCTATCCCTTAGAGGAAGACGTTCTAAAGCAACAGCTTTCGAGAGTTATGCATTACGTGAACATATTCAACTTCATAGGCCAGCCAGAAGTCATACCCGAAGGCTTCGACTTGACTGAAAAACCAGAAAACTACCGAGTAGAAGACAGCTACCTAACCATGAAAGGAAAACGTCTGGACCCCTTGAAGAGACAGAAGAGGTGAAGCTCGTTCTCAAACCAAAGGTTCAAGGCGCATTCCCATCAAAACCGAGGATACTCTACCTCGACGAAAACGGCAAACACAAGTCCCACGAACCCCAACCAATCACCATAACAGTCAAAGAACTCGGAATCAAGGGCTGGATCAAAGGAGAAAGATAATCAACAAACCAGTTTCGCCAAAACCTTCGTGCTCTTGCTGAAGTCTTTGAATGGATACGAACCGGAAAGAAGACCATTGAGCTTAGGAGGGGCAGAGCGAAAGAAGGTAATAAGGCAATCTTTCAAACACGGTAAACTACACCTACACCTCTTCTCTGAAGACGAATGACAAAATGACACATCTCCCACACTACCTTGTCCATATAAGAGGCTGAAGGCAAGCAGAAAATAACCTGCATGATTGGAAGTTTACTTCACTCTGCCACTTTCTATGACTAACACACCAACCCCAACAATCGTCAATCATCACTTATTATTTTGAAAAGGGCGAATGAAACAAAACAAACCGACCCTCAACTATCCTTAACTCTCACTGCCTATTAGGATCCAAATAGAGGGGCTAGGTAACTTTGCGCACACACAAACACAAAACTTTTCTTTCCAATAACCACAACGAAAAACACAAAAGCAATACACACTAAACCTACCTAACAGGTGAAAACACAACATGCCAACCTACATCCTACTCTCAACACTCACAGACGAAGGAAGAAGAACAGTAAAAGAAAGACCAGAAAGAATCCAAGAAGTAAACAAAGAAATCGAAGCCCTAGGCGCCAAAGTAATGGCACAATACGTCGTACTCGGACCATATGACTTCGTAAACGTAGTCGAAGCACCAGACAACAAACTAATCGCACGAGTCGCAATGGAACTCGGCTCAAGAGGCACAGTTCAAATAATGAGCATGGCAGCCATACCAGTCAACGAATTCATAGCCAGCATGAAGAAAACAACCACAAAGAAAAAGTAGACAAACCAGCGCGGGTTGACAATCTTCCATATTTTTTATTACTTCAACCGCAGCCTAAACCACGTAGTAATTCATAACCTTCGTCATGCGTTTGGGCGCAGATACGTGATGCGACAGCTTCTTGAGTATCTTGATCATCTGAGGCTGAAACCTCGCCACATCGGTCAGGGTGATCAAGCCCAAGAGTCTTCCGTTCTCCACAACTGGTAGTTTCTTAATTTTCCTTTCAAACATCAGCTTTGTAGCGTCTTCTAGATCCATGTCAGGCTGCCCAGCGATGAGGGGCTTAGTCATAATCTCGCGCACCTTGATTCTGCTAGGATTTTTGGACTTGGCGATAACCCTCTTGAGTAAATCGCGTTCCGTGATTATGCCAACAGCTTTTCCACGCCTAGTCACAACCAAGCAGCCGATCTCATGTTCATTCATGGTCTTCACAGCCTTCATCACAGACGAATCAACGTCAACAGTTATGACGCTCTCGACCATAACATCCTCAACTTTAAGCATCAAGGCTCTTTCACCCAAACGAGTGTTTACTCCCCCACACCTATAAACTGACAGAACACAGAATCCAGATTGTTAATATACCCTTCAAAACAAAAGGCTTTTCAACAAACCCTTAAACGTGAAGAAACAGAGTATTCCACAAGACTGAATCGAGGCTAAATGACATGAAAATAGGCGTGCTCGTTGGCGGTGGGGACGCTCCTGGCTTAAACGCTGCGATCAAGGCGGCGGTGGCTAAATCCAACGAATTTGGCTTTGATGTTATAGGCATTAAAAGAGGCTGGGCTGGCTTGTTGGAACTGGACACTCAACCGTTAGGCTTGGAAAATGTAGAGGAAATCCATTCTCGTGGAGGCGTTGTGCTTTACACTTCGAGAACAAACCCCTTCAAGGTAGAAAATGGACCCAAACAGGTTGTTGAGAACATAAAGAAACTGAAAATTGACGCCTTAGTTGTTATGGGCGGAGAAGACACATTGGGGGTGGCTCAAAAACTCTATGAGATGGGTGTTCCGATAGTGGGAATCCCAAAAACCATAGACAACGACCTTTTCGGTACAGACTACAGCATAGGTTTCGACACGGCTGTAGCTATAGCCACAGACGCTATCGACAGGCTGCGCACTACGGCTGAGGCTCATCATCGAATAGTTATCGTTGAGGTTATGGGCAGAAACACCGGATGGATAGCACTGTACGCGGGCTTAGCTGGAGGCGCAAACTTAACGCTTATTCCAGAAGTGCCCTTGGGTTTGAATAAAGTTTACGAGCTGCTGAAGAACCGCCACGCAAACGGCAAGGTTTACAGTATCATTGTTGTGGCTGAAGGCGCAAAGGTTCTGCAGGAAAAGGAGAAAAAACAAATCATCGTGACATCTGAGGAAAGAGACGAGTTTGGTCACCCGAGGCTGGGTGGAATCAGCCGCGTGTTGGAAAGACTCATACAGGAGAACACTGGTTTTGAGGCACGCTCTGTGATTTTGGGTCATCTACAGCGAGGTGGTTCACCCACAGCATTCGATAGAATCTTAGCCCTGCGTTTAGCGACAAAAGCTGTTGAGTTGATCAAAGAAAAGAGATTTGGGCAGATGGCTAGTTTTCAAGCATGCGATGTTGTTTCTGTGCCCTTGAAAGAAGTATTTGGGAAGCGTAAGAACGTGCCGTCAGAGCTCTACGAGGTGGCGAAGACATTTTTCAAATAGCCTGTTAAAGTTGGTTTTGGGCTTTAAGAGGCATAAACGAAGCCTTCACCTCTTGAATACCCCTCATCCCACGGATTCTACCGATCAACTCGAGCACTCGTTGATAAGTTCCTTCAGCTATGAAAACCTCAAGACAGTACTGTTGATCAATGTGCCTGTGAAAGTTTTCAACAACTATGTCATCGAATTCGTGTCTTACCTCGCTCATTCGAAGGTCTACGTCTCTTCTGGCGTATTCGCAGGTGATCATCATGGTCGCCGCTACGCTTCCCGTTTCCAGTTTGGCCACCTCTGCCTCGGCGATAAGACTTCTTATAGCGTCGCGGAAAGCCTCAGACCTGCTGTAATATCCCCTTGCCTTGATGAACTGGTCAAACTTCTTCAAAAGCTCAGAGGGCAATGTAATGCTCACAACCGTCATCAGCTAATCCCAACTAATAATTTAGAAATATAACTATATTAATTTATTAGTATTTTTTGCATTATTTTTAGCACTAAGTTAATATCAATTCCAAGCTACGTTTCTTTTGTCGCTGAGCAAAGGGAAACATCCGGGATGCAGGTGGAAGAAAACGAATTTGAGGCACATGAACACAAGCCGTGGCTTTACCTGGCCTTTTCTTTAGCGGCAACCCTGATTTTGTCCATACTTTTCGATTTGTTTGCAGCCGGGGCTCCTTTGGATTTTACTCTGCCTTTAATAAATGAGCCAGCTACGGTCTCAAAGCTACTCTATCGAGTTGTGGTTATTGTCATAGCAGTTTACGTTGGATATGCCGGATTGAAAGAACTGTTAATTGAAAGACGTTTTTCAGTGGAGTTTTTGATGTCTGTGGCAGCGTTGGGCGCCACCTATCTAGGCTTCCTTTTTGAAGCAGCTACCGTGCTTTTGTTCTACTCGCTGGCGGAACACTTTGAACACTACATCGAAGACAAGGCGAGGCAAACCGTGGAAAAACTTTCAACGTATATGCCTGAAAACGCAAGAGTCATGGAAAACGGCTCAGAGAAATCGATGAACGTAAAGCAAGTGAAAATTGGAAGTATAATAGTTGTTAGACCTGGCGAAAGAATACCTTTGGACGGCGTAGTTAAGGAAGGCTCGTCGTTTGTCGACCAATCTCTTGTAACGGGTGAATCAGTGCCAATTCTGAAGAAGGAAAATGACACTATTTTTGCTGGCACCCTAAACACGGACGGCGTTCTCACAGTTCAGGTCGCAAACGAAGCGGGTGAAACCTTGGTTTCGAGAATAGCTAAGTTGGTGATGGATTCTAGGAAGAGAAAGGCAGCCACGGAGAGGCTTGTCGATAGATTGGCGCGCTTCTATGTGCCTATCATCGTTGCCTTGGCTGGGTTTGTTGCTTTTGTCATGCCTCGAATTGTTGGCGGATCATCCAACTCATGGATTTATAGGTCTCTCATCCTACTCGTGGTTTCTTGTCCCAGCGCTTTCGTGTTGTCAGTACCCGCAACCTTCTTCACGGCTATAACAGTCGCTGCCAAAAAGGGCGTGATAATCAAGGGTTGTGTCTATGTTGAAAAAATGAGCAAAGTGAAAACTGTTGTGTTTGACAAGACTGGCACGCTGACGTTGGGTCAACCGATGGTTAGAGAGGTAAACTGTTTGAATCAGGCAAACGATCAGAGAGCGCTCACGTACGCTGCCGCTTTGGGGCGGTATTCCAAGCATCCCATCTCTGACAGCATCGTGAAGAGAGCAACCGAGCGAAGTCTAGAATTCCACCAATGCTTAGTCAATGATGTGAAGGAGGTTCTTGGGAAAGGAATCTTGGGTCTTGTTGATGGTTGCCGCGTGTGTGTGGGCAATGAAGAATTTACGAAGGAACAAGGATGCAACATGGAATTAGTTAATGGTGTAGACGAGAGGCACACAAGGGTCTACGTGTCAATTGACCGGTGTGCCTCGCCCTCTTTCTGTCTCGTTGATCAAGTTAGGAGCGATGCCGCGAGCGCTGTGAAGGAGCTGAAAAACACAAGAACACACACAGTAATGTTAACAGGTGACAAAAAGGAAATCGCTGACGAAGTTTCAAGGCAACTTGGAGTGAACGAAACTTCCGCAGAGGTGCTTCCTGAAGACAAGCTGGAAATTGTGGGTCGATTGAAAGCTCAGCTAGGTTTAGTTGCTATGGTTGGGGATGGCATAAACGATGCTCCAGCTCTGGCTGCATCCGATGTTGGTATAGCTATGGGCAGTGGCGGTGTTGATGTTGCCCTAGAATCAGCTGATATTGTTTTGGTCAAGAACGAGTTGGTTAAGATTCCTTATCTGCAGCGTTTGAGTAGGTTAGCTATGAGTATAGCCCAACAGAACATCGCTGTCTCTTTAGGTGTCAAACTGTTGTTGGGCGCCTTGGGCTTTGCTGGTTTGGTTCCCCTCTGGTTTGCTGTCGCCACTGGAGATGACGGTGTAACAATGCTTCTATTGTTGAACACACTCCGCATACCCAGACTTAAACCGTGACAGGGGGCTGAGCAATGCCTGTTAAAACGTGCTTTGAGATTCTATATTTTGGAGGCTGTGAAAATCATTTTTGCCGAGTGTGGATCATCACAAGCACGTTTTTGGATGAAAGCACTTATCTTTCTTAACACTATTCTTGTAGCTTATGCCAATCCATTATTATGAGGCTCTAGATGTTAAAGAACTCGTTGAACGAATCGTGTCTAAGTTAGAGTTTAACCACGTCGACTTGAGCTGTATCTATTGTTTCCGAAGCACGGGCTCTAAGTCAAGGCGAACGGTTGCCAGAATCCACAGTCTGGGGAAACTCTGGCAAAGAGCGCTAAACAAACACCCAAGCTACCTGATAGAGGTGATTTCTGAGCGCTACGACCGCCTCAACCGAGAGGAAAAAGAAAAAGTAATCATCCACGAGCTTCTGCACATTCCAAAAGGCTTTGCAGGCGGATTCAGACCACACAAAGGCAACATAACAAAACAAAAAATAGAGAGACTTTATCTCAAACTTGAGACGAGAACAAAGCAAGATTTTTGATTCTTATTCGGCGTTCATAATTTTCATAACATCTGTCCCCAGAGAATTACCTTGAAAGTGGTATATTTGCCAAAGTTACCCTACACTTTAGCTACATTGGTTATTATTACTTCGTTGTATACGTTTATAGGAATCGTTATCGCTGATAACTCTAACTTTGTAGTTCAGCCTCAAAAGGAACATGTGATCACTCTTAGTCTCAAGGAGACCGACAGCGTCTCTGGCTTCTTTTCTGTGGTAAGCGACGATGAGAGCGGGATAAACTTTTATGTTAATGACCCGCAGGGAAAAACAGTTCTAAGACATGATAATGCTGGTCAGAGGAGTTTTTCATTTACCGCTCAGGCAACAGGTGATTATAAGCTGCACTTTGGCAATTCAGTCTCATCTATTTACAGCAAAACAGTTGCCTTAAACTACAACGTTACTCATTACATCATGGGGATGCCGCAGGAACAATTCCTCTTCCTAGTAATAGCCGCCGTTGCTTTGATTGGCATACTAGCCTACGCCATACTCATGCCAAAATAGATAACAACACAAATTATTCTTCCCAAAAAGACAAAAAGTCACTCGAACAAGCCCACATTTGGCCTCAAATATTCTTAGAATGCAGAAAACTGGAGGGGCTATAACGACAGTCCCTTCTCACGTGTTCAACAGTTCCTGAACAGACTCAACTGCCCATCCAAAAAGAAGTTATCATCAACAGTTCTAAGGGCAAGTTAATAACACATGAACAGAAACCAACCCCAACAACACCAACACACTACATCTGGATCATATTAGAGGATAATTGCAGCACCCACAGTACAACACAAACTAAGCTAAACATACAAGACGAGAAAAGAAAGAATTGAGGGATTGGAACCAGTTAGCCACTACTCGCTAGGACCGCTAATGTAAGCCCAAGCAGTCACCAAACCCAAAGTAAGAAAGGCACCAGCAATTCCAGAGAAGATCCAGTCCAGGCCAATCATAGGAAACACAATCTGACTCAGATAGGGAATCACATGCTTCCAAGTAAGATTCGCCACAATGCCAGCAAGGAAACCAAGCAAAGTAAAGGTTCCAATCATCTTGAATCTCTCACCCAACTTTACTCACCTTGTAGAAATAGTAGCCTAAAGAGTGCCTTTTCAGTCTAACCATCAAGAATATGTATAAGATTCGACTCAGACCATAAACTATTTGCGTAATTGATTTTAAAGAACAAAGCAAAACAGACCAGAGGCTATACAACCACATATATACGTCAATATTTCCAGCATGTTAACAATGTAATAATACGCTTTTCTAAACCAATCTTTGTGGAAGGTGTAAAATATATGTCAGAAAGATTCGCCAAAAAATGGGGAGAAAGAGAAGAACAAACACCCCTACAATCAAGACTCAAAGAAGCAGTACGACCACCAGGACCACTCAAACCACGACTAGACTTCGCAATACGCAGAATCGAACTCCAGATCCAAAGACTCGACAATGCATCTGAAAGATTCACAGAACGCGACAAATCAATCTTCGTCCGCATCGTTGAATCCTACGGCAAACACGACATGCCAAGAGCCAACGTCTTCGCAAACGAACTCGCTGAAATCAGAAAAATGGAAAAAATGATAATGCACGCACGCTTGGCTCTAGAACAAATTGTACTCAGACTCAAGACGGTCTCAGAACTCGGCGATGTCGTATCCACACTCGCGCCAGCAGTAGGCGTCTTACGCACAGTTAGAACCGGCATGGCAAGCATATTCCCAGAAGCCGAAAGAGAACTTGGACAGATAGGAAACCTGCTCAACGGAATAATAATCGACGCTGGACAAAGCACAGGTCTGACCATAAACTTCGAAAACGCCAACGAGGACGCCCAAAAAATCCTCACAGAAGCAGCCACAGTCGCCGAACAGAGAATTAAAGAGAAATTCCCGGACCTGCCAGCTGGAATGCCCAGCTTGACAGAGAAGGCAGCAACGCCTGAGACTCAAGCCTAGCAACACTACAAGACACATGAGGTGAAAAAATGTCAATAAGACCTACATCCAACCTTTTTCTATACATAGGCAAACCCGTAAAAGATGAATACGGGCGACAAGTCGGCAAGATAGCATCATTCGCAGTTAGTCCAAACGGAAGAGTAAACGGAGTCTTCGTTGAACATGGCGACGGTGAATTCCTACGCTACTCAAGCGAGCAGGTTAAAGTAGACGGCGAAGAAATCACGCTGCTACCCTCAATCAAGTTGAAAGTTAAATCCCTATGCGACGAAATTCCCTTAATCTGGCGAAAGGATCAAGCCCTAAGCGAACTTGTTGACAAAAAGAAAGTTCCGTCTGAAATGTTCAACGAACTGCACAAAAACTTCGAAGGTGCCCTTAATCAGTTGAAGGCAGACGCCCAGTCCAATCTTGATAGCATAGATAAACAAATCGCCAAATGTAACTCACAAACCAGAGAACTCAACTCAGCCCTGATCCACATAGAAATCGAACGCGAAATCGGCAGAATCGACGAAGCCGCTTATCAAACAGCCCTTCAAATGATTCAAGACGGTCTGAAAAGAGTAAGCTCTGAAAAAACCGACCTCGAATCCATGAGGAATCAACTCTCCAATTTATTGCTCGGGGATGCATCTCCCTCAGAGAAAGAATCAGAAGCCAAGACCCCAGCAACGTCACCGCCACTGCCCGAACCCCCTGTTGTAGTGCACGTGAAGAGCCTAAGCAAGGCAACCACTTAACCACTTGAATTCAGGTGGGAAAAGTGGAGGCAATCCCAAAGTGATGAAGATTTTTCAGCCTCCACCCCAACCAATAGGAGAGATTATTTTTCAAACCGTCCGAAAACTGAGAACTCAACAGGTGCGCCTAGAACAAGCCACGGTTCGTTTGCGTGAAAGAGATAGAGCGCTCTTCAACGCCTGTGTGACTCAGCTTAGAATGAAACGTTCAGAACGCGCTGCCATAGTTGCCACTGAACTATCAGAAGTGCGCAAAGTTCTGAAAATGGTGCTGCAGAGCCAACTCGCTCTAGAACGCATTATCCTAAGGCTTGAAACCATAAAAGAAGTAAGCGAAATAATGGCGGATCTCAAGCCCGCTCTGAAGAGCCTGCGCACTTTGACAAAGACATTGGTCAATATTATGCCAGACGTGGCACAAGAGCTGCAGAAAGTGAATGACAGTATAAGCGAAACCTTGATTATGACGCATCTGGACTCCGCAGACTCTATTACACCGCTCATAGCCAAAACAGAGGCTGGGGAAGAGATATTGAAAGAGGTCTCAGCGGTTTTGGAAAAACAATTAAGTGATCAATTACCCACACCTCCCAAAGCTGTTACTGCTGGAAAAGTTGATGCTGGTCGGGAAAACGTGAAAAAGCAGATGATTGCCCTATCTGCCACTTGCTCCGAAGTATCTCAACCTATTCAGGAGAAAAATGAAGATGAACACAAATCATACGTAACTTACAGGGATCTGGAGGTTCGTGGCGTTTCATTCACAATTGAGCGGCAGACATCTATCGAAGATGCTCTCCTCAGATACGCGAAGGAAAGGGGTGAAATTGACCTAGAGCAGTGCGCAAACGAGCTGAGCGTTCCGCACGAAGAAGTTGAAAAGGCGCTTGAGAGTCTGGGAAAGAAACAAAAAATCGTGATTCAAAGGTGAAAAAGTTTGAGCGCTTCTGGAGAATTGGAAAAGGCTGCAACCAGCTATGCTATTGAGGCGGTTCGCCTTGACAAACAGGGCTCGAAGGGAATGGCAATCACGATGTACCAAAAAGCCATCGAAACACTGCTAAAGCTGGTTCAACTGTATCCTGATTATGGCTTAAACAAAGTGTATATCCAAAGAGCAATGGCATACCAAGAAAGAATACGAGCAATACAAGGCGTGGGGGGATCATTCGAACCACAAATAGACGAAGAGAAAACCCCGACGGAAGAAGTGGCTGGTACGTCACCGTCAGAGACAAAGAAGGCGTCATTTGACGAGTTAGTTCTTAAAGAGAAGCCAAATGTCAAATGGGACGAAGTTGTCGGACTGGAACCAGCTAAAAAAGCCATCAAAGAAGCTATCGTCTACCCTGTACAGAGACCAGACCTGTTTCCGTTAGGATGGCCGAGAGGCATCCTACTTTTCGGACCGCCAGGCTGCGGTAAAACCCTTCTCGCTGCCGGAGTTGCAACTGAAATAGACGCAGCCTTTTATTCGGTTGATGCCGCATCCATCATGTCGAAGTGGCTTGGTGAAGCTGAACAAAATGTTGCGAGATTGTTTGCCACTGTTAGGAAGACGGCTGGAGAAGGTCGACCCGCTATTGTCTTCATTGATGAGTTAGATTCGCTCATTGGCAAGCATTCGAATGAAGTAGGTGGCGAAGTGCGTATGCGAAACCAATTTCTAAAGGAGATGGATGGGGTCATCGATAAGGGCAAAAACCTGCACGCGTATGTGATTGGTGCCACGAACAAGCCATGGGATCTCGATTGGGCTTTTATTAGGCGATTTCAGAAGCGCATTTTGGTTCCCCTTCCCGACTACAATGCACGCTTGCACATGTTTAAGCTGTATACTAGTCACTTGACGTTGGGTCCTGACATGGATCTATATGAATTGAGCCAAGTATCTGAGGGATTTTCGGGCAGCGACATCAGAGACGTAGCACAATCCGCTCACCTTAAAGTAGTTGGAGAATTCTTTGAGTCAGGTAGAGCTAAAGACAAGCAAGCACAGCCAAGACCAATCGCGATGGAAGACTTTCGGGGCATATTAGAGGCGAGGAAACCAAGTGTTTCGCTAGATATGGTTGATGCATACAATAGATGGTTTGACGCGTTTAAAGCCCTTTAAATCCCCTATTTCACGTTTACAGAACAATATGTGTGAAAAAATGTGGCAGTTCAAGGGTTAATGACATGTTTGAGGGTTGGTAAGGTTTGGAGGGGGCAAGATTTTGTTTTTCCACTTCGAGTGGACTCCTTTCTCTCTTTCTCCTTCTCCAAGCCCCAAAAACCCTTTTAGAACTCTCTAATCGTTTTTTGATGGACTGGTTATAGTTATTTTGACGTTTTCGTTTCCTTGGATTGAGGCGCCTCTAAGCGTTGAGACCACTGCGAAAAGCACGTTTCTTGTGACTTTTTGAACATAAGGGTTTAGTGGAAGCATTTTTCCATTGATGTTGATGCATACCATTTCTTTGAGTTCTCGTCTCCTTTGTATAAGGGGTGCAATCCTTTTGTCTAATATCTTCAGCAGTTTTTCTGGTTCTTTTTTAACATCGACGTAGGGAATCTTGAGCTTTTTGGTCTCTGCCTTTGAAACCAAGCCGGTGAAAACGATAATTGGTTTGAAGACTTGAATTGATTCGGCTAATTCGTTTTTGTTTTTCGCCGCCACAACCTTGGGCACGGTTAGGTCCTGTGCCACTAGATTTCTGAAGCCTTCGAGAATGATGATTTCTGTGTTCTCTTCAATGGTTTGAGTGATATCGTTAAGCGTGTATTTTGTGGTATCTACTTTCTTTATTGTGGCTAACTCGTTTGCTGCGACGCCAACTGTGATGTGAGTCCCAGCTCGGGCGTGCTTCCATGTGTCCTTGCCTTTTGTGTCTATCGTGAAGTTGGGTTCTGGTATGTGCTTCACTGTGGCTGTTCTATAGCCTTTTCTGGTTAATCCCTTCACTATGGTTTCTACTGTTGTTGTTTTGCCCGATTTTCGGCTTCCAACGACAGCAATTATTGGGATAGATAAGGGTAGGGGCATGGTTTTTCAACACTCTTTGGTAAGCTTTATGAATGATTAGGGGTTTTGAGATAAACGTTTTCTTCGGCTGTTTTATCTAGGTTAGTGTGGGTGTGGGAAAAATTTTTTATATTAGGGCTCAGTTTTTTCTGTTTGTGTTTTGGGTTGTGTTGTGGTTTTGGGGTTTGTTGCTCTGTTTAGGCTGCGTTTGAAGCACTTCTATGTTGCCAAAAGTGACCTTCGATGTTGTTAAAAGTGACTTTTTAACATGGTTTTAATGTGGTGTTTTGGGTGTTTTAATGTTAATTTGAGTGCAGTGGGTTATCTTTTTTGAGTAGTCACTCTTAAATAGGTTAAATCGTAACGTCGATGCAAGGTCGAGAAGTATGAACACAAAGATGATAGCCTTAGTGATTATAATGGCTGCTTTAGGAAATATCTTGTCCTTTATTCCCATTGGATTATCACGTGTTGGGCAGGTGGGCTTCGATCTTTCTCATGTAACCACTTTTATCATTTCCCTTTATGGGGGACCTCTTCTTGGTTTTCTTACAGCGTTTGCAGGGGGAATCGTCGCAGGCGTTCAGTTTGGACCAATGGGATGGCTTTCTTGGCTTGGATTAATCGGTTTACCATTCGGAAAGTCTTTAACAGGTCTTACTTCTGGCGCCCTATTTAGGGTTTTAAATGTAAACAATAAAGCCAATCCATCTTTGTTCGCAATTTTTTCTGCTCTACTTGGATATGTTCCCGAATTTTTATTCACAGTCTTCTTCTTCCTTGTGCTGGTTCCTCACTTCCTAGGCTGGGTAAATATTCCGCTCTTGGTTTCAATTGCAATTAAGGCTTGGATGGAGATAATCGTTATGAGCATTCTTGTAGGGGCACTTGTCGGAAACAACGGATTTACTACCTTTATATCAGCTTTCTTTGATACGCACAAACACAAAATAAGTTAGATTAAGCTTTATTAGAAAAAAGGCAGTTGGGTTTTTTATTGTTTATTAGAGCCTTTTACCATAGAATGATGTTTATGTCTTCTCCTTCCTACGTTTAACACGATTGATATAAACTGTCGTGCAATCGTTGTCGAAATTGTTTTTTGGAACACCCTTCAGGGCTTAATCGACATTTACGCTGCTTACATCATCGGGTTTATAATACAACGCAGAATTACAGGAACAACGAAGTAACAAGGCAGCATTAAGTAGATATGTTTCTCATTCACTAAAGTGGATATCACTCACACAGAGGTGCACTTTTTGCTTCGATTCAAGGCTGAACAACGCATATATCAAATTGGCAACATCAAGGTAGGTGGTCAGCTGGGTGAATTGCCCACGGTCTTAATTGGGAATATTTTCTACAAAGGGATGCCTGAAATAGTCAACCATGAAAAAGGAGAGTTTGACACAAAGTCTGTGCTAAAGTGGATGAACACTGCTGAGGAACTCTCTGAAAAAACTGGAGTGCCACATTTTTTGGATGTTATGGCTTCTTATCCAAGCGCGATGAAAGAATATATTCGCTTCGTAACAGAGCACAGCAGCTGTGTTTTTCTCATCGATGGTGCGACGTTTGAAACAAGAATCGCTGGCTTAGAAACTGTTGAAGAGCATGGATTGCGGGAGAGAGCTGTGTTTAACGCCATTTCGCCTCAGACAACTCGTGAAGAGTTGGAGACAATTCATGGATGTGGTGTAACAGCTGCTGTTTTGTTTGCTCAAAACGAGTCTGACTATTCGCCTCACGGAAGAGTTGAGATTTTGAAGGAAATCAAAGGACAAAAGGGTTTGCTGAAAATTGCACGCGAGGCTGGTATAAACAAATTTCTCATAGACACAATAGTTTTTGACATACCAAGCATTGCTCATGCTGTGGAAGCCATAAAACTGGTTAAGGACGAACTGGGCTATCCAGCTGGTTGTTCCCCAGCCAACGCCACATTCGATTGGAAACGCACACAAGACAATGCCTTAAGAAAGGGTTTTGCCGCGTACAATGCTTCAGCTCATGTGATGGCTCAAATCTGCGGAGCCAACTTTTTGATTTATGGACCGTTGAAACAGGCAAGGAATGTGATCCCCGCATGCGCCATGACAGACGCCATAATAGCCTACCACGCTACAAAACAATTCGGAACCAAACCCTTAGTTTCTAATCATCCACTCTACAAGATCTTCTAAAAAATGTTCATTTGACCTTTAACTTACCTCTCCATCAGAGTTTAAGCAATTTTCTAACTATTTTCACACATTCCCAAGCGTCTTTTGCATAGGCGTTTATACCGTATTCTTCGCAAGTTTTCTCCGAAACCGCTCGACCGCCAATCACAGTCTTTACGTTGTTGTCAAGTTTTTTCTTTTGCATTAGATTTATCACATCTCTCAGATATGGAACGGTTTCGTCAACAGAAACAGAAATGGCGATTATGTTTGCCTGCTCCTGAGCGGCTACCTCAACAAAATTTTCAGGCATGACGTTCACACCTAGGTCTATAACCTGAAAGCCTGCCGACCTCAATGCAGCAGCCACAATGTCTTTGCCTAGACCCTGAATATTTCCCTTCAACGACCCAATAACAACTTTGCCACCGACGTTAGTAGTCTTAACTTTCAAGGAAGATTCAAAAATTTTGAAGGCTTCTCGCATAGCAGTTGAAGCCGCTGCTACATCCACCGTGAAATACTCCTTTTTTTCATATTTCTTGTCCACCACATGCATGGCTTCCATCATCTTTTCAACCGCTGCACTAGCGGACACGCCTTCCTTTACCGCTCGTTCTGCGAGTTTTCTGGCTTTCTGGGCATCTCCAGACACCACAGCGTCAGACAGCTCGTCTAAAAGCTTCTTAGACTCGCTCAAACAAACACCGCCTTACATTATGGCTTTCTTAATCCAATAGAACTTTTCAGAATTTCAATATTGATTTTACCAGCTTTAAACAAACTGCCTGTGTCTAGATTGCACGCCAAAACCACTGCTGGCGCAAACAGGTTTTGATCAATTTTATAGAAGTCATAATTGACGCTCTTGAAGATTTGCTGAAAAGGTAATCCATAACTTTTCGAGGCAGAAGAAGGGGCTTTCTCTACAATCAGCCTTAATTCATTATCGCTGTAACTAGCCACATCATAATGGGCAAAGCCCGCGTACAAAATCGCATCGTTGGTTCGACCCATAGCCACCGCAAACTTGGGGTGCACAGGCGCAATCGGTGCTGAGCCAAATGCGTTCGTCACTTGCGTTGGGTCTAAACCTACTTTCATGAGTTTGTGCAAGCCTGTCTCAACAATGCGTCCAGAGACCTGCGTCGAGCCTGCTACACTAGTCGTGGGCACAAGAATCAGAGACAATCTATTCGGTGGAACTTTACAGTCTTCCGCAACCTTCTTAACGACAGTCTCAGGTGGTTCCACGCTGGTTTCAAGAACAAGCACAGTGGCATCTGATTTGTCTTCGTAATCTATTTTTTCATATAATTCTCGGTTTTTCCTTATTAACGCTCGAGCTGGACCTGAACCGATGGCTGTATAATTGTCTTCTTTGATTTGCAAGTCTGCGAACTGTGAGCCCAGCGTTGATACCGCAGGAACGTTGGTGTAAACAAAGATTGAAGGCAAAACTAAATCATCGTAATGAGCTGGGTAAATTTTCACTTCGCCGTATCCGCCTAGACATATTTCTGTTATGATTTTTCCAGCTTGAAACCCACCCTGTGCCTTTATTCCAGCATCAATGAGTGTTGCACCCACTTTTGTTTCCTTAATCAAGACATTGTATTCATCTGGGTTTTCGTACAATTTCTCTACAAGCTTCATTGCCTTACGGTTCACGCTTAGTTTGGTATTTGACAATAGGGTGCCTCGCAATCAAGCTCAGAGATATTGCTCATAAAACTTCAAGTGGGGATTCGAAGGTTGAGCCACGTAAAGTCTGCCTTCTCCTTGCTCAGCCGCGTCGCCAACAAATAAGTAGAATGGTCCTCTAACTTCATCCCCGTTGACCTTAACTTTTGCTTTTATACTGTCAATGTTAAACGTAGGCAAGATTTCCCCTATCTTCCCATTTATGATGATTTTTCCCCCCGTCATCTCAGCTCCTGCTCTGCCCTCAGAATTGCCCATGATAATTATCGTTCCGTTTTTCATGTGAATACCAGCAAACTGGGCGGTGTTTCCATAAACCTTGATCAACCCCTCCCACATGAAGCAGCCAAGCTCGTTTCCAGCATTTCCATGTATGATTATGGTTCCGCCACGCATGCCTTTGACATCGCCACGGTAAGCAGCGCCAACATAGTCACCAGCGTTTTCCTTAACCTCTATCACTCCGCCTTTCATCATAGCACCTAGCCATGAGTCGGCGTTGCCTCCAATAGTAATTTTTCCATCCTTCATCTCTTCGCCTAGGTGGATGCCAGCGTCTCTGTGAACTATGATTTCGCCAGCGGACATGCCGGCGCCGATTCTTCTCACTTTGTGAACATCACCGTAGACGTGAATGCTCAAGTTATCGGGTTTGTCTGCAGCCTCACCTTCTATTTCGAAGAGTTCGCCCAAAGTGCGCTGTTTGTTGCCTTCCCATAATGGCAGCTTTTCGATTTCACCTGAGTTTTTGCCCGTGAAAGCGTCTGGCTTGATGCATTCGGCTTCAACAGGAACTTTAAACTGGTACTTTGGGCGAAGACTCACAATAGCTGTGATGGTTTAGACCTCCGCTTTCACTGAGATGGAATAGGGAACAGCTAAGTGATGTTCAGGGACAATATAATTTTCATACTGCACCGTGTAATAGTCTTCGAAGGCTTCCTTCAGCCTAGGAGAAACCTCCCAGAATGGATTAGAGAGTTCAGGCTTCACCCAGAATGTTTTGCCCTCAACAGGCTTAACTATCTCCCCGTCTTTGACCACGATTTCTCCATCCTTCATGGTATACGCTGCCTTTTTGAAAGCCTTTCGAACCAACCTATACTGCTTTGACGGATCCGCTTGCTCTGGGTTAATGTTGTAGATCGCGATGTCGGCGTCAGCTCCCACGCCCAAATGCCCCTTCTGCTTCAGTCCTAAAGACCTTGCTTGTCCAGCCCTAGTGACTATTGCTAACTCATTGAACGTGTACTCTCGGTCAATCGTGGGCAGAAGACTCCTGTGGTGTGCTCTCTTGTTGATTTTCTTCATGAGTTTTTCTCTAGCCTTTCGGCTCACAAGCCAAGAAATTATTTTTGGATAAAAGGTGAATGGCGCAGCGTTTGGGTGATCTGTAGTCATGTAGATTTTCCACGGATCATTAATGAGCAGCGCCAGTTCCAGTCCGATTGACCATTGAGTGGCGTGTACAAAGCTGCTTCGCTTGTATCTGAACGGCACTATGCCAGCGCTGGTTTCAGTTTCGACATCGCTGTTTATCCATTTGTTGTGGCTGAGCTGATAGAGAATATATTGGAAAGGTCCATCAGCAGTCATAGTGGTCGTATCTGTGAAAACCACTTGCCCCATGTCCGTTGTTACATGGTCGTGAGTATTCATATATTTGGCGATTTCCTCAGCGCCTGATTCAAAGGATCGCCAATCGTCGCCTTTAAACGAGCTGAACTGGCAATGCGTAACGTGGATGACTGGTTTACCAATGTTGGCTAGGTTTTCGACGCATTTCATGGTTTCTAAGCATGTTGCATAGTTTCCTGGCTTGCCCAGATTATTGGTGTGAACGTGAATTGTGTGGGGCATGTGCAGTAGCTGGTTCACTTTGCAGAGTCCTTGTATGATTTCTCGGGGCGTGATGTTGAAGTGTGGAACGGTGTCGTCTATATCTTTGACGTTTCTGCCAAAGCCCCACGCCTCGAGTCCGCCTGGATTGACCAGTTTTATAGCATAGCCCTTTGTGGCTACCATGGTCCAAGCCACGTAAGCGGCACACTGCTCGATCATGCCTTTTTGTAAGGGTTCGAGAACAAACCAGCAGTCGCTTAACAACGGAAACGCTGCCTTGTCGATTATGGGTGTGTCGTTCAATTCTTCGTGTACGTGGCGTGCCATGAGCGGCGGCATTGCGGGCTCCATAACTGTCGTATAACCCATTCGAGCGTATCGGTAACCAGTTGTAAACGTGGAAGGAATTGAGCGCCCAACACCTGCCCTAGTCTTTTCGGTTTTGACCTCAACGTCTTTAAAGTGGTCTTCGGGTCTGAGTAGGCGTCCAGCATTGACCTTTGGTCCTGCTATGTGAGAGTGGATGTCCACTCCGCCAGGCATTACTATCATTCCAGCCGCATCTATCGTTTTCTTTCTTTTGCCATTCAGTCTCTCAACTATTTTTCCGTCTTTGATGGCGATGTCCATTTTTTCTCCGTCTATGCCGTTAAGAGGGTCGTAGACGAATCCGTTTCTGATTTGCAGTTCAACCAATGCTTTGCACTCCCTTGCTTTTGAGACGGCGCACTTCACGTAGAATCTTTTGCAGTATCTCTTCGTCTGTGAGGCAAGTCTTGGGCGGTTTTACAACCTTCTTTAGTGGCAGAGGCACCCTGTCCATGCGGTAGGCTGTGCCTTCAACCTCTATGCCGCTTATTGCACTGGGCAAAACAACATCGGCAACCATTGAGGTAGCGGTTGTTTCGGGGTCGATGACAATCAAAGGGTTCTTTACTAGGTTTTGTGCGGCTTCTCTAGGAAAGTGTGCAACCGGGTCAGAAGCCACAATAAGTGCCGCATCTGATTCTCGTCTACTTAAAATGTCGACGACCGAGGTTTCGCCTGGATTATAGCGTGGGTATCCATGTGAGAAGTCCACTGCGTATGGATAACCCGTTTGCCAAGTAGAAACAATGTTGGCTCCTGTAACGTTATAGTGCCCACGCATAGGCATAATGATGAACTTTGTGTATTGGTTTAGGTCACGTACAAGGGATATACCAGCCTCAATGTTGCGAAGCTTGCCCTCACTCATGGTTAAGCCAACGCCGAAGAACAAAACTCCGAACTCGCATCCAACTAGAACATCGGCTAAATCTTCCAGAATCTCGACTGGAATCCCGCCTACTGTGTTAACCTCTAATTCTTCGTCTCGAATGAGTAAACGTAACGCTTGGAAAATTTCGTAGTCTTTATTTGGCTCAACCTGTAGAAAATAGTCAGCGATGTCAGCGGTGCGGGTTCTCCGCACATCCACCACTATCATTTTTCTTTCTTTCTCAAACAGGGCATGGGGCAGACGCTTTACGCGATCTTCATCCATGGATGTTTCAGCCGATACGCCGTGGATTTTTTCCGTGAGTTTGGTTGCCATTTGAACTCGTCGTTGGGACCTGTAGGCGCTTAGACTGGAGAGATACTTGCTCCATGCACTTGAGCGGAATCTGCCCTCTGTAAAGTTTGTGTATCTTTCAATGTGACGGGGGTGGGCGCTCCATGGATTGCTTGCCCAATAAAGGACTAGGTCGGCTCGATGCCTAATCTGACCTAGTGTACATGTGGAGAAGCCGACATCTTGGATGCTCAGCACTGAAGGACCGTGACAAACAGTGGATGTGTTGTCAATTACGCCACCTACCTCCTCCGACAACTCCACTCCAACCCGTATAGCCTCACAACTCGTGTTAGACCAACCATAAAGAATGGGATAAGAAGCTTCAGCGAGAATTTCAGCGCTCTTTTTGACGGCTTCACTCAAAGAAGCTTCTACCAATTCACCGTTCTTCCTGATGAGAGGTTTTTCTGGTCTGTGCGCCCAGTATCCTAGGAACTTTGATTCTCCCATGCCGCAAGCGTTTTTTACTTTGGTTATAATGTTATTTTTCACCTCTATCTCTAGGTCATCACAAAGGGAACCGCACACAGGACAAGTGACATTTGAGATAATAGTCATTCGAGCCTCACTTCTTTGTATAGTGTGCTTGAAGCAGCTCTGGAAGGGTTAACACTTTTTCTCCTGCAGGTTCAATTGTTGCTTCGATTCCCTTAAGTGAGGGCATGCCCGACCCGTGAGTTTTAGGGTTTATGATGATGCTTGCCCAAGGGCCATACGGAACAAAGACTCTCCCAACATGTGGGGCTCTTAAAGATTTTACAGCTCGCACCACAACCCAGCCGTAATCGGTAGTGATTTTCACATGGCTGTTCTCTTTTATGTTCAGTTTAATCAGGTCGTTTGGGTCTATTTCGCATATTGCCACGCTTTTCCAATATTTTTCAGAGAGCTTGCCATACTCTTTTCCCTGTCCTTGGCGCAGTGTTCGACCCGTGAGCAATAAGACCTTCAAAGTCGGCATATAGGCATCTCCGTTTATGGAACGTGGAGCCTTAGCGTGGCGATGTTGAAAAATCTACTAAACATATTGCAGCCTATTAAGGTTATCACTTATCCATTATACGACAAGTTTTAAAACAAATCCTACATGTAAAGGATATAAGTTTGCCAAATGAATTAGGTGAAACAAATGTCCAAACCATCTAAAAAAACCGTTCTAATATTTCTCGACACAGACAAACACGCTAGTCCATTCGATATTTTAACCGCTGTTGACCTATATCCAGATGCCCAAATCTTGGCATACAGCAACGTTACCCCCGAAGACTCCAAGCGTATTATTCAAGACGCTATGTTTCCCCGCGGACCAGACGGAGCTAAATCAACCAAGTTGTTCATTGGGGGATACGACGTTGAAAAAGCGGTTGAAATCCTAGAGATCGCTAAGAAAAGCATGTTTGCACCCTTCGAACTCGCCGTTGTTGTCGACCCAAAAGGAGCCTATACAACAGCATCAGCAGCCGTGGCAAGAACCTTGGCCACTTCGTTGGAGAAGGGTTTAGCTGACTTCAAAGGCAAAACTGTCACGGTCTTGGCTGGAACAGGCCCTGTAGGACAGATTGCGTCTCGACTCTATGCTATCGAAGGCGCGAACGTGGTGGTAACTTCTCGAGACTTGGCAAGGTCAACTGCTGTCGCAAACAAAATCAACGACGAAATAAACGCTCAACGAGCGTGTGGGGTCAAGGCGGCTGCACCAAGCGAAGTGGGCGACGCAATAAAAAATTCGCAAGCGATATTGTCAGCAGGTGCGGCTGGAGTAGCTCTTTTACCCCTAAACGTGCTCAAGGAATACGGCAAGCAGTGCAAAGTTGTCGCAGACATAAACGCTATTCCGCCCCTTGGTGTGGAAGGACTTAAACCAACACAGGAAAATGTGGAAATGCTTCCAGGTGTTTGGGGCATTGGCGCCCTGGCCATCGGCACGTTCAAGAACAAAGTGGAGGCGCAACTCTTTAAGCAGGCTGTGGAATCACCCAAAGGAATACTTGACTACAAAGTTGCCTACGAAATCGCCAAATCAATAGTGCTAGCCAAACTTAAAAAGAGCGAAGAAAAACACAACCCAAGTGACAGCGCACGCAACCTTCTTCCGTTTTAGCACTTCCTTAATGATTTTGCAGATTTTCAATGGCTATTCCTTTACAAACTTTCTTTATGCACAAACATGTAGCTTGGTCTCTCCCTATGCTTGGGTTTCGATTTCTGTAAAGTTGTGCTAATGCTTTTGTTGGAATTCTATGATGAAGTTGTAAAGATTTTCCTTCGTTTGAATATTTAATTGCGTATCCACATTTTTTGAAAACATGCAGCATTCTAGTGTTGCTGGTTGAGAACCGAGATGTAAATTCTTCCAGACTCTTTTTCTTAACTATTTTCAATCAGGTAATTCGGTAGTTGAGCCCCAAGTCCTTGGTTTTGCCAGTCGTCTCTAATGCCTACAGCAACTTCCGCATGCTTTGTGCGTGGTGTGCGAGCGTAGCTTCCAACGGCGATTATGCTTTCTCTTCCCTCCTCGATAATTGTTGCAGAAAGAGCAATCTGGCTCTCGTAGTCAATGTTCACGTATGTCCATATTTGTTTCAGAGGCATAGCATTTAAAGAACCTAGGTAGTGGTAGTAGACTGTCTCCCGTTGAATACTGGTAAAACAGATGTTGCTTTAAAGTGACATCAGAAGGAATAATCGGACGCAGCAAAACTTTTGTCCCATCCTTCAGAGTAACATGCTTCTTAAGTTCTTCTGGATACAAAGAAGGCATTGAAATGAAATCGGTCAGAATAAACAGGTTCAGTATGCGGGGCTACACCCAAACTATGCGCATGCAGTATCTCGTTGTCGGCTAGGTGGCTTCCCTTTTCAACAAGCCCCACCCACAAGATACTGTGGCTCACCGCATGCAGAGCCAACAAATATGTGGTCCCCTCTTTTGATGAGACTTAGAGCGTCCTCCAGTTTAATTCGCTTTTCAGTGTATGGTTTCAAACGCAAAGTTGTAGTCTTCGCCATTGTTTTTCCTTAGACTAAAGCTGTTGCTCTCAGAGGCTAACAGCGTGCCATAGTTTCCTAAATTATGTCTTTAACAATAAGTAGAACTCATATGCGATGTTGCGTTTTCCTAAACAACAGAAAAAATCGAGCCTTTCATTTCTTAACGATCATTAAAATTGTTGAGTATCTTTTTTTATATGTCTTATTTGCTAGAAAGGCTAAGGAGTGGGAACCTGAATGAAAAGTTCGAGGATTTTTGTTGACGCTGATATGCGTTTACTGAAAGACAATGTTGTTAGCGTTATTGGATATGGAAATCAGGGTAGAGCCCAAGGAACTGTCTTAAAGAATAATGGTGTTAACGTAATTGTCGGAAATATCAGAGATGCTTCTTGGGATCGAGCAGTTAAGGATGGCTTTTCTGTCTACGATATTGATGAAGCTGTGAGAAGATCTGATGCTGCCCTTATTCTTATCCCTGACGAAGTTGTGCCCGAGGTCTATAGGAATAAGATTGAACCTGAAATCAAGAAAAAAGAACATTTTGTACTAGATTTTGCTAGCGGATACAATGTTACTTATGGATTCGTTAAACCGTCTTCTAATACTGACCTAATCATGGTTGCGCCGCGAATGATAGGGGCGGGAATTTTGGATCTATATAAGAAGGGAAAGGGCTACCCTGTTCTGTTGGGTGTAGAGCAAGATGTTTCAGGAAAGTCTTGGGAATATGCAAAATCGATAGCTCAGGGCATAGGTGCTATTGGCTCACCGGGTGGTTTAGCGATCAAATCTTCCTTTAAAGAGGAGACACTGTTGGACTTACTCTCTGAGCACTCATGGTCTTCTATCTTAAATGCTGCAATTGAAGCTTATTTTGATGTTGTTACCGAGGAATACGGAGCCTCACCAGAGGCGGCGATTCTTGAACTCTACGCTTCAGGAGAGCTTGTTGAAATTGCCAAATTAATGGCTGAAAACGGGATATTCGAACAGTTAGTGTTTCATTCGAGAACAAGTCAGTATGGTCAGCTTACTAGGACGCAACGATTTTATGGCAAAATTAAGGAGCTTGTTAGAAAAGAAGCCGCTAATATTTGGAGCGGAAAATTCGCGAAAGAGTGGTCTTTCGATCAATCATGTGGTTTTTCAATGTTTAATAGAATGTGGAAGGATGTGCGTAGAAGCAGGCTGGCTAAAGCGGAAGAAAGACTGTATAAGCTTCTTGGAAGAAGAAAATCAACAGATGAGGAAAATATAAGACCACACCACAATGTCTAAAAGTCGCAAAGAAGATGAAAACCTTCTTCAAGAAGGGTTCGAGTATGTCACTGAACGAGACGGCGTCAAAATCTACCCAAAGCGAGAGTATACTTGAAGTCATAGGAAAGGAGCAAGGAATAGAAGGCGAAGAGTTCATAGTGAAACACCACCCAACTGGAAACATCCTGCGTATAGTGGATACATTCGCCGAAATGTTTCCAATGTGGGCTGGACGTGTCTTAATCACGGCAGAAAACGAAAAGTGGGCTTTAACAGCAGCGAAGACCACTATAGGCTTTGGCACTTCAATTATTATGTCACCAGCCGAGGCCGGAATCGAGAGCATTGCACCGACAGATAAAACACCTGATGGACGAACTGGAGTCTTCGTTCAGATATATCACCGTACGAGACTGGATTTGAAAGGGCAGATGATTCTTCGGATCGGTCAATGTGTAATGACTTGTCCCACAACCGCAGCCTTTGACGCTTTACCCGAAGCCAAAAGAAGACTGAAAGTTGGTCGCAGCCTCCGTTTCTTCGGCGATGGCTTCCAAAGAAGGGATACATTGTATGAGCGCAAAGTATGGCGCATACCGGTAATGGAAGGAGAATTTGTTGTAGAAGATCGATTCGGCGCCGTGAACGCCATAGGTGGCGGAAACTTCTTGATAATGGCTGATAATCAGAAGGCTGGTTTACAGGCAGCTGACGAGGCAGTTAACGCCATAAACCAACTACGCGAGAAAATCATCTTGCCCTTCCCTGGCGGTGTCTGTCGTTCAGGTTCTAAGGCGGGTTCGTTAAAATACAAGTTGAAGGCTTCGACATTTCATCAATTCTGTCCAAGATTGAAGAAACTCCTGCCCGATACGAAGGTGCCAGACAACGTCAGCAGCGTTTACGAGATTGTAATCGACGGCTTAAGCTTGCACTCTATCAAGAGCGCTATGGCTGAAGGAATAAAAGCAGCAGTTAAGGTACCGGGCATTGTCAGAATCTCTGCTGGTAACTACGGCGGAAAATTAGGTCCGTACCGAGCGGATTTGAAAGCGGTTCTAAACCTGCAAACGGCTTAGGGTGTGTGCCAATCGAGTTTGCGTCTAGTTGTGGCTGTAACTGGCGCCAGTGGCATTGTCTATGGCAAACGCTTGCTAGAAGTGTTACATGTTAAGAAGGCGGAGATACACCTCATCATAAGCAGAGCAGCAGAAAAGGTAATTGAACACGAACTTGAAATCAACAAGAAAGATCTTGAGAGGTTGGCGACCCATTTTTATGATGAGGACGATTTGACGGCGCCTTTGATGAGCGGTTCATTCAAAACCGATGGTATGGTAATAATCCCATGCAGCATGAAGACCTTGGCTGGCGTTGTGCACGGGTTTGCTGACAACCTCATCTTGCGAGCAGCTGACGTAACGCTGAAGGAGAAACGCCGCCTAGTTGTTGTGCCACGTGAAACTCCATTAAGCATGATTCATCTATGCAATATGTTAGAAGCAGCTAGGCTAGGTATCTTTGTTGTTCCAGCCAATCCTGCCTTTTATTATAAACCAGAGAAAATTGAAGACCTAGTTGATTTTATTGTGGGTAGAGTTTTAGACTGTTTTGAGATTGACCATACGCTCTTCCAGCGTTGGTCTGGTATAAAGAGAAAGGCTAAGCAGTAACGCGGATTCTCGCATATCCATTTTCCCAAAACTCGTAAGTATTAGTTTACGATTACAAAAAGCCTTCAGAACAATGTGAAAAGGGAAAGGTTTCAATGAATTTCAGTTTCACCCAAGAACAGGAAATGCTGAGAAAAGTCATGCGAGAGTTCGCCCAAAAAGAACTGATACCGAAAGCTATTCAGCTCGATGAATCGGGCATGTTTCCTCGAGACGTCATCAAAAAGATTGCAGATCTGGGCGTCATTGGAATAGCTATACCAGCCGAGTATGGTGGTTCTCCTATGGGACACTTAGCTCGAATGATAAGCATAGAGGAACTCTCCCGCGCCTACGCATCCATAGGCCTGTTTCTTCAATCCACTCCACTAGGCTTGTGGACCATACTTAACTTTGGAACCGAAGAACAGAAAAAAACATACATTCCGCCTGTTGTTCATGGAGAAAAAATAATGTGCATGGCAGTCACAGAACCCGCAGGAGGTTCAGATCCCCAGTCGATTGGAACGAGAGCCAAACTCGATGGGGACCATTACATCGTAAATGGAAGCAAATGCTTCATCACAAACGGTGCAATCGCCGATATCTGCGTCTTCGTAGCTAGGACGGGAGAAGGCTCAAACGGTTTGAGCGCCTTCGTTGTTGAAAAGGGCACAAGAGGCTTCGAGGCTGGAATGAGGGAGCAACACGCAGGCATGCGCTCAATGATTGTTTCAGAGATAATTTTCAAAAACTGTAAGATACCGAGACAGAACCTCATCGGCAATGAGGGAGACGGGCTTCGTGCCACTCTTAAAACCATCTCTGAGATTGGTAGGACGGGAAACACGGGAGTTGCCTTAGGCATTGCACGGGCGTCATATGAAACAGCGCTGAAATACGCCAAAGAGAAACAACTGTACGGGAAGCCCATAGCCGAGCTTCAAGCCATACGGTTCATGCTCGCTGACATGAGTATAGAGACTGAGGCTGCCAAATGGTTGGCTTACTACTCCGCTTGGCTGCTCGACCAAGGGAAAACCAGCAAAGAAATAGCTAAGGAAATCGCAACCGCTAAGGCCTATTCAAGCGAAGTTGCAAGAAGAAACGCCATAAAAGCAATTCAGATCCATGGCGCCTATGGAACCCTGCCCGAGTTTCATTTAATGCGCTACTTAAGAGATGCTTTAGAAGCGATTTCTGCTGGAGGCACAAACGAGATAATGAGAACGGTTATCGGCAGAGAAATAACCAAGTCATAATCAAGATATTGGCTGCTCAGGCTTAAACTTGTAAACTATTCTGTCTTCCGATATCTGATGAGGCACAACCTGCACTGGAAGCCCAACATGAAGAGTTTTCGGTGACACACCCGTTATCTGCGCCAATAATCGGGAACCGTCTTCTAATTCGGCAATCGCAACAATATACGGCGCGTATCTTGCCATGCTGTCTGGTGGAAAGGTTATGAGTGTGTATGAGAAGAGTTTTCCACGAGTCGGCGTTTCATACCACTCAACTTCGTGTGAACCACACTTACAGTGTACTCTGGGCGGCAAGTACTTTTCGCCGCATTTCCTGCATTTGGTTCCTATCAGCTTGCCTTCTTTCAATGCTTCAGTGAACTTGACCATCAGATCGGTTTCAGGTAACCACGACGTGTATCCGAATTTCATTCTTCTTTCACCTCATGTAAATGTGCACGAAACAGTACTGTCCGGTTTCGCCCACATTGTGGGTTAATCCAATTTCGGCATCGCTTACCTGCCTCTTCCAGGCTTCGCCCCTCAACTGTCTGGTGATTTCAACAGTCATCGATACTCCTGTGGCACCTAGTGGATGCCCCTTGGATTTTAGGCCGCCGTCAACATTGATGGGTACTCTGCCGCCTATGTGACTCTGCCCCTCTTCAATGAATTTTCCGCCGTCGCCTTTTTTGCAGAAGCCGAGGTCTTCGTAAGACATTATTTCGGCTATGCTGAAGCAGTCGTGGGTACATGCGACGTCTATGTCGTTTGGGGTCACTCCAGCCATCTCGTAGGCTCGTTCAGCTGCTAGCTTGGACGCAGTCAAACTCGTCAAGGAAGGACGTTCACTAATCATCATGGTATCCGAGGCTGAGCCTAAACCAGTTATCCAGATAGGCGTGTCCGTGATCTTCTTGGCTTTTTCCTCGTTGGCTAAGATAGCCGCGGCTGCACCGTCTGAGATCAAGCAGCAGTCGTAGAGGTTTAGTGGTTGACAGATAGGCACCGACTTCATGGCCTCTTCCAGCGTGACTTCCTTCTGCAGGTGCGCGTAAGGGTTCATAGTGCCGTATTTGTGGCTCTTCACCGAGACCATAGACAACTGCATGCGAGTTGTGCCAAACTCATGCATATGGCGTGTAGCCATCAACGCGTAGAAGCTAGGAAAAGTGATGCCGAAGGGATATTCCCAACGAGTGTCGCCTGCTCGAGCCATCCACTCTGTTGCCATTGGCGTGCCGCTGTGAGTCATTGTCTCTGCTCCGATTACGATAACTACGCCAGCTAAACCAGCCTTAATCAGAGACCAAGCCGTTCGTACACCGGCACTACCTGTTGCGCAGGCAGCCTCCACGCGAAACATGGGCTTGTTTCCCATGCCAACGTAGTCGTGGATGAGTGCACCCGGCGAGCCTTGCGCTGCGAAAACGTCCCCGGCAACGCCGATAACTGAAGCATCTATATCGGCTGTCGTTATCCCTGCATCCTCCAAGGCTGGTTTAACGGCTTCATGGGCTAGTTCTCTAATCGTGGCGTCGGTTCTCTTGCCGAATTTGGCGTGTCCGATACCAACTACTCCAATCTTTTCAGTCAAGCATGAACACTCCATGCATGAAGGGTTAAGAAAGAAAATGGGATGAGTGTATTATTTATTTCCCTTTGAATTGTGCTGCTCTCTTCTCGAAGATGGCTTTTACACCTTCTCGTATGTCTTCGCTTCTGAAGCAGAGCATTGTGGCTGCTTCCAGCATCTTATTGCCTTGCTCCATTGGGGTCTCCATCGCCTTAGCAACGATTTTTTTGGCTTCCCTTACGGCTATCGGTGCTCTAGTGGCGATTGTTCCAGCCGTCCACATCACGGTAGAATTAAGTTCATCGGCTGCGATCGTTTTGTTAACAAGTCCTATACGTTCGGCTTCTTTGGCGTCGATTTGTCCGCCTGTGAGTATGAGCTCTGTGGCTTTACCTCTGCCGATGACTTTAGGAAGCCTTAGTGTTCCACCCCAAGCAGGTATCAAGCCGACGGCAACTTCTGGCTGGCCTATGCGAGCATCTTCGGAGGCGATTCTCACGTCGCAGGCTAGGGCAAGTTCTAATCCGCCACCCAATGTGAATCCGTTAATTGCTGCAATGATTGGCTTGTCAAAGTTTTCGATTTTGTCGAAGACTCTCTGTCCCGTCTGGACAAAATTGTGTACGCCTGCTTCGTCGAGTCTCTCTGCTTCTCTAAGGTCCGCCCCAACACTGAAGGCTCTACCCGCGCCTGTTATAACGACCACACGGACCTTTTCGTCTTTTCTTATTTCTTCTAGTAGGTTGCTGAGTTCGGTCAGGATTTCCATGTTTAGGGCGTTTAACGCGTCTGGTCGGTTCAAAGTGATGATGCCTATGTTTTCTTCCTCTGGTGCAAGAAAGCTTGCTTCTTTTCTGTATGTCAAGGTTTTGTATGACATGTTGTTTTTTCACCTCCTTAGTTTAGTATTCGTAGAAGCCTTTTCTGGTTTTCATTCCCAAGTGTCCACTTTTGATCTTTTCTACTAAGAGTGGGCAAGGCTTGAACTTTTCCCCGAAGGCTTTGTACATGTGATCCAGCACGGCTAAAGCTATATCGAGTCCTACATAGTCTGCTAGTCGGAACGGCCCAGCTGGAAAGTTCATACCTAAAGTGACCGCCTTGTCGATGTCTTCAGCTGTGGCTTTTCCCTCCTGTAAGAGATAGCAAGCCTCATTTAGCATGGGCAACACGAGGCGGTTTACAATGAACCCTGGGGAGTCCTTGACAGTTGCCGTTTCTTTGCCCAAGCCTTTTGCGAAGTCATCGGCTATTTTTCTGGTTTCTTCACTGGTTTTTTCGCCCATAACCACCTCAACTAGTCTCATGGCGTATGGTGGGTTGAAAAAGTGTAGACCTATGACCTTGTCTGGGCGTTTGGTTACCGATGCCATTTCGGTTATGCTGAGAGCCGATGTGTTTGATGCGAGGATGGCGTGTGGGGGGCACACGTCGTCTAGTTTCCGGAAAACTTGCTTCTTGACGTTTATGTCTTCGTAGACCGCTTCGATGGCGATGTCGACGTCTTTGGTGGCTCCAGCGATGTCTGTTGTTCCTTTTACTCGGTTTAGTGTTGTTTCAGCGTCCTTGGGTGAGAGTTTTCCTCTGCTGACGCCCTCGACTATCATTTGTCGAATTCGACTGATGCCTTTCTTCAGTAGGTCCTCGTTTACTTCCATGACGCCGATTTCGTGGCCTTTGAGTGCGCAGAGATACGTGATTCCGCTACCCATTGCACCAGCGCCTATGACGGCTACTTTCTTTATCTCCATGACTAATTCACCTTTACACTTCAAGCATTACAGTGGTGATTAGCCTGCCTAGTGCGAAGCCTTCGTGTCCAGCTCCTATGAGCATGAGTTCCCATGTTTTCATTGCGTCTCCTATTCGTTTTCTTCCAGTGAAGACTTCTGAGATGGTTTTTGATGTGCCTTTGAAAGTTAGGTCAGGTGCGGGATAGACACCGTCTTTGATTTTCATTTTTCCGTCTGCGATTACGAGGTGGAATTGTTCGGTGTCAGTTTCGAATTGGATGATTTTTCCGTGATAGTGCCCTTGCCATTCTTTCATGATGCGTGTTCCGTCGCTGCTTCTGTTGGCTCTCATGGCTATTGCGTCAAAGAATTTTTTGGCTACTGTCGTGCTCATTGGGTTTCCGCTCCCTCCACCCATGTTTTGACTGCTTCTAGGGCTGCTTGTTCAATGCTGATGTGTGAGATGTTACCGAATTTTTTCCGTACAGCTTGAAGAAAACGGTTGTAGAGCTCGTGGTCCATTAGGAGGTGGATTCTGCCCTTTCGGTTGTCGACTAGTGCTTGAGCGACATATTTTGTGAATTTGAATGATTCATGTTCAATGTCATCTAGTCTGAGGTCTGGGAAGCCGAGCCATTCGCCAGCTGGTTGTCGTCGGTATTTTGGTGCTGCAGTGGCCATTTTATTGTTTCACCTCTGTTAGTTTGGCTAAGTCTTCGCCTCCAACCTTGGTTAGTCCTGTGAGGAATGGCCATTGAACGATGAAGTAGAGGCCGTTTCCTTCTCGCCATCTGCCTGTGTAAACTCGTCCGCCTGTGACGGTTGCGAATTGTGATAAGATAATTTCGCATGTGCGTTCGATTTGGAGGTTACAGTCTTTGGCTATTTCTTGCATCTTTTGTTTGATTTCGGCTGGTAGTTGGATGTTCATGTTGTTTTCGCCTCCTCCTGTTGTTTTCTGAAAGCTAGGCGTCGGTAGGGGTTGCCCCATCGCTCTGCATATATGACGCCTTCCATTGGGAACCGTGATGGACCGAGCATTCGTTTTTCTTTTGGTACGCCAATGCATAATACGCCTATCGGCTTCCATGTTCTGGGTACGCCTAGTTTGTCGCATAAGAGTTCTTCGTGACGATAGTCTGAGATTGCCAATGCCATCCATCCCGCGCCGTACCCTAGAGAGTGCGCGACTAGCCACATTTGGAGCATGCCCATGGCTACGACCACTGAGCCGAATAGGTGCATGGCGTATGGTAGGTGTGAGTCGTGGAAGAATTCGCTGCCGAAGCCGATTATGACTGTATCAGAGTATTTTGGATAGATGAATAGCGAGCCGTCTCGGATGTTTTCGAATTCGGTTGGTCTAGCGTGGTCGGGTAGGTACCAGAGTCTGCCAGCTGTTAGCTCGTATGGTTGGGCACCGAAGACTTCGCGTGCTGTTTCCATAGATACCTCGGCGATTAGGTCTTTCATGGCTTGGTCTTCACGTATGACTACATAACGCCACTGCTGTAGGTTTTCAGGAGAAGGCGCATAGCGGGCTGCGTCCAATATCATTTCAATGTGTTTATCTGGAATGCGTTGACCAGTGAATTCGCGAATGCTGCGTCGAGTTTTTATTGCCTCTAACAACTCCATTTCTTGTTTCACAACTCCATATCATTTTTAGAAATTAGCATTGACTAAGCTTATATCGTTAGTTCTGTAAATGTTGAGACCTCTCATGTTTGGCTGGTTTTAGTTGAGAATGAAGTTTACATTACTTCAAGAAAGTGATTAATCTGATTTTGCAATTTAATCTTTGGTAGAACTATTGACCAGAAAAAGACAACTGATAGAACTAAAAGAAGACCAAACATGAGTGCAAATATTTCCTTCGGTTCAAGTGTTCATCTAGATTTTTGTTTTGGTTAGCCATGATGTGGTTTTCTCCATCGTTTCTTTTTCTTTGTCTTGGAATGTGTGATTGGTTGATTCTATGACTACGAGTTGTTTTGGTTCTTTAGCTGCCTCATAGTTTATCTTTGCCTCTTTTAATTCGACTATTTGGTCGTCGCTTCCATTAACTATCAATAGGGACACGTTTTCTAATGTTTTTATGACCTCGCTCTCTTTGAGCCGCATTAGTTTCTGCCTTAGATAACGTGGTCTCAGAGTTATGCCATATACATGTAGACTGAATAATCGAGACACGTTCACAACCGCGTCAATGTATGAAATCAACAAGAAAAGATAGTATCCTAATCTCCCTCTTGTTCTTGTTATAAACCGTTTCACGTTGTAGGCGTGGTCGTGAGGCGTAGCCCACAAGGCAATTCCCTTAATTCGCTTGTCAACCGCAGCAACATATAACGCCACCGCCCCACCAAGGCTGTGACCCACCACAAAGATCCAATCCGAATCCACCTCTTTCCTAGCCGCAACATAATCTAGGGCTACCTTCAAATCTTGTTGCTCACCCCAACCGTAATCAAACCGACCACCACTCTCGCCACAGCCACGAAAGTCAAACACTAATGAAACAAAACCGTCTTCACAAGCCTTATACGCCAACTCCCTAAAGATGCCGTAGCCTCTGAAACCCCTTCTGTCAAAACCGTGACAAACAATCAAAGCAGGAGAAGGCGCCTTTCCATCTGGAATGAAAAGCTCACCACGAATTCTGGCATTAGCAGAGTCAAAACCTACCTTCTCCGTCCTCAAACCAAACCTGCCTCACATCCTAAAGTCAAACCAACACAACTTATAAGACCACTCAAACACAAAAGCCAACGAAAAAAACCTAAGGGGTAAGGCTGCTCTTAACGTAGGTTTCAGGCTCAACTTCTCGAACCGCTGTTTCATCCACATCAACAATGTAAACAGAATGTATCCGAGCCTCGTTGATCTCCTCAATGCCTACAGGTGGATTCTGATAGTGCAAGTCGCACAGATTCTTGATCGCCCTCAAGTCTTCGGGTTTTCTCTCCCTCAGTTGTGTGAAGGTTAATGGAAACTGCAAGATATAGTGGGGCGGTATGCCTAAGGCAAACTTGCCCGCATGCTTACTGTATCGGATGATTTTGCTAGCTATCCTCGCAGCAATATACGTGGACGGGTCAAGCGCATGCTCAGGCGGAACAAAACCCGTTTCGATCTCGACAATTAGGCTGCCGTAACCCTTAACAGCATACAAATCGCAGGTCAGCGCTTCATCTAGTGGCTGCTCTATCTGCACCTCGTATCCTTTTTCAATTAGATGCTTAGCACAGACAAGCTCCATAACCGAGTGATTAATCTTCACAACGTTCTCTCGATGCAGCTGAATCAGTGTGTCTCTAAGCAGAGAGAGTTTCTTCACTGTTTCCTCAGAGGAGTTGTGCGTCAGTTTAGACAGCAGAAGGTTCAGGTCTCCCTCGAACTTTTCGTCCCTAGTCATAATCGTTTCCTTGCCCTCTTCTGGGCATCTTTCTGCCAATTGACTTCTAAAACGAGTGGCTTAAACCTTTAGGCGAAATAGAAGGAGCGGTCAATGAAAAAAGCCCTGAATTAAGAACTTGAAAATTTCATGAAGTTTAAATATAAACCATAAATAAACCACAGACGCAAAAACCTATGGTGCCAAATTTTATCGAGCCTGTCAAAAACTCGATTCCAAAACAAAAAGAGTTACAACTGACGCTGTGCAAACGCCTTAAATAGAATCACAGCATCTATAGACGGATGCCCAAGTTGAGAAGCACGCTTGGACGGACCAGCAAGGAACGGTTGAACTGCAACCGATTGTTGCGGTCCCTCTCATGCGATGGCATCAACTGAGAGCGACCCCGACGATCAGTTTGCGTCACACCGAGCTTTGTTGCACCCGTCTGGGCTTAGGCTCAGCTTGGGCATTTCTATTTTGGAACCCTCAAAGAGAGAGAAAGGAGGCCCTTCAATCCGCTGCAGAAGTTAGAAAGACATAATTAAAAAGACTTGAGAAAAGCGTTATTAACTCTCTTTTTTACTGTTCTTTTAACCCCTTTCTTCATTGGTGATGTGAGAGCAAGAGGAGGCGTTTTTGTCATTGAACCTTCGAAGGAAGTGACAGAGAACATTGAGCTTACTGTTTCGGACAGTTCCTCAGCAGATGTATTGGGAAATGTATTGGTTGCTGACGGTTCATCGATTTCTACGTGAGAGCCCCTTAGAGAAGGTTTTACTTCGTTATAACAAGACAGCATTTACCACTTTCAGCTTCGCAGCATCTGAAAATGGGAGTTATATGTTACATTTCGCAAGTGTAGGGTCGACAAACAATGTAACAGCAACATTGATTTACTGAGTTAATTTCCAAATCGGTTTACAACTACAGGTTAGCATGTCAATGAGTGTCGGAGTTGGGCATGTGGTTTCTCTGACTCCACCTTTTGATTGGTTGGCTGTGATTTGATCGCGAGAGTTTTTCAGGTATCTCGCTCATGTGGCTTACCGAGAAGTTTCTGAGACTTCTACTGTGGCTGCATTGGAGGAAAATGCACAGAAAATCAAAGACGCCAGTAGTGATTTCTGACAAAAAAACTCTTGAGCCATAACTTAGGACATTCGAGCTTAAATATTCCGCAAAAAAATCGCAGATTAAGCTCAACCTTAAAGTTTTTAAAGCCCACAGATCACTCCAGAACCCTGTGATAAAACTGAGTTAGAATGTTTATTGTGGATTCATAAGTGCTAAGAAGAAATTTTCCAAGAAGCCTAGGCGCAAAAGGAGGACAAGCGCATTTGAACAACGAAGAGCGTTGGGCTATTTGGCTAAAAGAGATCAATGACGCAATCCGATTTGAGCATGCGTATCTACGCGTAAAAGTTAAAGATAAACAATACGACTAACACCTATTCACCCTATTTTCCCGTTTTTATAACCTGTGGTTGAATGAATTTACGGCAGTGAGGGCACTCAGCCCAACCCATGGCTCGGCGTGCTCTCCAATTATTCTTACAGTACGGACATTGCAGCATAACTGGCCCACTGGAGAGGTAGACGATCTGGTGACTAAAAACAAGAACAAATATGCCTAGAAAGAGGAAAGCTCCACCGATAATGCTGAGGTGAACCAGTTTCAGCGTTATTTCAGAAGTTAGGCTGATTTGTTCAGTTAAGACATACGACCATAGAGAGGAGAGAAGGTTAGAGGAGGCGGAAGCATTGGGCCAAGCCTTCCAAAACACAGTAAGTAAGACGCCAAATCCCACTAGACAAAGAACTGCACCAAAGACGTGACCAGACAGTTTCCTTCGAACAATCACACGCATACGCAATCATAAAATGGTTTGAAAACACACACTTATGTAATTTATGAAGACAAAATACGCAAAAGCGCGCGCGCTCAGGGTAAGCCCATGAGTCCGCCCATATGCTCTTCAACTTTGTTTCAAACCTAGGATTTTTCTCAGCTCTGCGTCAATCATTTTTGTTAGCATGATTTTAGAAATTAGCACGCATGGGATTCCTCGGAGGCTGGCAAGATCCGTGTGCTTTTCGTCTTGCGTAACGAGCAATAACCCGTTCTCCTCAGCGTATTCCACTATCTTCTTGTCACTGGCACCCGTGAGATTCACGTCCTGAACAGTGAGCACCTCCCAGCCTAAGGTTTGAAGGTATTCCTTCAAGCCTGTGTACATCTCGTCGAGAAGAATCTTCAAGCGATGTCTTCCTCCCATTTTACGGATTAGTTGTTCTCTGATTTTTTATGGCTTGTGCAGGGCATGAAAAAGTTTCAATGGTTAATCATATTTAGTTTGAAAAGATAATAATTATTCCTGATATCGGAGTCTGAGGAAGAGATGTCTCATTATGTTTACGTTATTCTGTGTTATGACGGCAGCTTATACACAGGATACACGAAGGATTTAGATTCGCGAATGAGGCTGCATATGAATGCAAAAGGCGCGCGATACACGAGGATGCATCGACCAAAGAAGCTTGTTTATGTTGAAGAGTTCGGTTCCAGATCAGAAGCTATGAAAAGAGAGCGAAAAATCAAAACGTTGAAACACTCGGAAAAACTCCAATTGATAAATTCCCGTCGAATGACGGTGTAACTGATAAATGCTGATAATGGAGTCTTTGCCAAGAACTTTTTTAAATATGGATAAGAGACAAACTCAGGGAACAGCGATAGTTTATGACACTGAGTACATAACACGCGCATGAAGGCTCGGTTACAACTTGTGACTACTAAATGCAATTTCAGACTATATTCTCTGCATTTGTGTCGCTTTTTATACAGACCTCAACCATCTCCATGGTTTGATGATATCAATGAGGTGAAAGATATGGCATTGGTTAGAGAGGAATGAATGAGAAAAGGCCTGTGCAAGGCGCTGATACGCTGAAGCTGAACAAGCTACCGCGACTTACTATTCGCACAACTTTGTAACAATGATAAAGTAACCACTCAGCTCTTCTTTTTCTATGTGTGCTTGTTTTTCTGTGATTTTGCTTGGGCCAGCAGATGACATAAGAAGAGAGTAATAGCACCAAAAAAGGGAAATGAAGAGCTAAAGTCTTCTAAAAAGCAAATATAGGGAGCGTTTATGGTGTCCAGTAGTCTATGTAGGCGGTGACGAATGTGACAATGTCGTCGTAGTCTATGTCGCAGTCATTATCGAAGTCACAAGCTGGATCTTTCCCCTGATCCGACCAGTAAATGATGTAGGCGGTGACGAAGTAGATTATGTCGTCGTAGTCAACATCGTTGTCCACGTCAAAGTCTCCTGGGATAACAACGTGAACTGTGTCGCAGATGAATGTGTTGTCTATAGTGTTTGTTTCACCCGGGACTTGGGTGACGCAGGCGCTTATGGCATACGTGTCCTGAGGGAAGCCTGCAGTGTTCCAATTGAAGGTGATGGTTATGAAGTTCTTACTTGTTAGGACGATGTTCACGAGCGTGGTGATTACGTTTGTGTTGGCGTAAATTGCGACAGTGAATGTTTCACTGAACATGCCATAGTTTAGGATTCTCAAGTCTATGTACAAAGTAAAGCCTTGTCCCACAACAGTTTTTGACGGGATCACGTTTGTTATTCCTATGTCGTGTAGACTTAGAGGCTGCGCCATAGGATATCTATCGATGTTGTTGACAGCAATTGTATACTGGGCGTCAGCGATGCCGTCGCTGCCTGGTATATTTTGATTTGGACCGCTATACTGGTCTACGTTGGTGTGGGTGCTCCAGTAGTTTCCTCCAGATGGATAGCCATCGTCCCAGGTGTTCACTGTCGATGTCGAGATGGATGCTTGAACGGTGTTGTCGACGAAGTTGTTGTGATATATTATGTTGCCATTAGAGTTTGAGAGGCTGATTCCGACTTGGCTTTCTGAGATAGTGTTTGCATATATTATGTTTCCACTGGATTGTAGGTTAACGCCAATGTTGCTAGAGCTGATTATGTTTTTGTAAATGATATTACTGGCTGAGCCAGCAGTCAAATTGATAGCAATCTCGTTGTCGTGGAATATGTTGCTGTAAATTACGTTGTTAGCCGCGCTGCTGCCTTCGAGAGTAATTCCGTTGTAATTCAGGAGGGACATTATATTGTCGTAAATCTTGCAGCCGCCGGAATCGATGATAAGTATGCCTTGGGCCCAGTTTGTTATTACAACTCCTGCAATTATGGATCCGGCTGCACCAGATGATATGGTGATAGCTATTCCAGATCCGCCGCCAGAGAAGACGGGGGCGCTTCCCATTCCTCCGATAATCGTTAAAGTCTTGTTTATGACCACAGACTCGTTATAGACGCCTGGAGCGATTATCACCGTGGCTTCTGTAGGAGCTGCGTTGATTGCTGCCTGTATCGTCGGGTAATTTTCTGTCCTAATAATATTGCCAAACGCGTACAAAGATTCGTCTTCGGAGCCTATGAAAACAACACCATCGGCAATAGCGGGAGAAGACAACACAGTGCTACCTGTTGTGTAGCTCCATATGTATTCTCCGTTTGAAGCGTCGAGGCAGTAAACCCTGCTATCCGCCGATCCCACGTAGACCTTACCATCAGCGACGGCAGGAGAAGACCACCCCACCCAGTCGCCAGTTGTGTAATCCCATATGTGTGCGCCCGTCGAAGCGTTGAGACAGTAAACGCTGTTATCATCTGACCCTAGGTAGACCCTGCCATCAACAACCGCAGGTGAAGACATTACATGGTTACCTGTTGTGTAGTTCCATATGTGTGCGCCCGTCGGAGCGTCGAGGCAGTAAACCCTGCTATCCAATGATCCTACGTAGACCTTACCGTCAGCAAGAGCAGGAGAAGACATTACACGGTCTCCTGTTGTGTAGTTCCATATGTGTACTCCAGTTAAAGCGTTGAGACAGTAAACCTTGTTATCATATGATCCAACGTACACCTTATCATCAATAACTGCGGGAGAAGAAATCACGATGTCTCCAGTTGTGTAGCTCCACACGTATGCTCCAGTTAAAGCGTTGAGACAGTAAACCTTGTTATCATATGATCCAACGTAGACTCTGCCACCGACGACAGCGGGAGAAGACCTCACTTCATCGCCTGTTGTGTAGTTCCATATGTGCGCTCCCGTCGGAGCGTCGAGGCAGTAAACCCTGCTATCCGCCGATCCCACGTAGACCTTACCATCAGCGACAGCAGGAGACTCATACACAGCTGTGCCTGTTGTGTAGTTCCATATGTGCGCTCCCGTCGAAGCGTTGAGGCAGTAAACCTTGCCGTCCCATGATCCCACGTAGACTCTACCCTCGGCAACAACAGGAGAAGAATACACGTAGCTGCCTATCGTGTACGTCCATTGTGTTTGGTTTGTGTTTGGAGCTGGGCTTTCAGAGTAGCCCGTGTGTGTTAGGTCTTGATGGAACATGGGCCAAGAATACCTGGTGAATTTTTGCATGCTTCCAGTGGGAACGGTGACTAACCCATCGTCTAGTCGGTTATTCGCCGTGTCTGTGTCGTAGGCGAAGGATGAAACCACGAAGA
>Ga0315310_10000014_pt1 | contig 129614 bp, 141 predicted proteins | sample TDP5_MG_FD_203630 | JGI IMG/M metagenome (GOLD analysis project Ga0315310, IMG submission 203630) | Freshwater sediment microbial communities from Lake Towuti, South Sulawesi, Indonesia - TDP5 | ecosystem: Environmental > Aquatic > Freshwater > Lake > Sediment | place: Indonesia: South...
AGAATAAATGGAAAATCAAGGAAGTTTCAAGGATCGAGTTTCCTGAAACTGTCAAGAGTGTAATAAAGGCGAGAATGAGCCGATTAGATGACGATTGCCAAAACGTGTTGACATTGGCTTCTCTTATCGGAAATGATTTCACTTATGAGGCTGTATTAGAAGTCACGGGCATCGAGGAGAACAAGGTACTTGAACTGGTCGAAAGACTGCTCAAAACAGGTCTGGTTAAGCATAGGGTTATGCGCGGAGAAGATGTGTGTTCTTTTGCTGACATCATAGTGAGAGATGTCGTCTATGAAGAAATTAGCCCTTTTCGACGCAAGAAGCTTCATAACGTTGTCGGATGTGCCCTTGAGAAGGTTTACGCCAAAAAGATTGATGAACACTTTGGTGAACTAGCCGCCCACTTTCTTGAGAGTGGAGACAAAGATAAGGCGCTTGACTATTTCTTAAAGGCTGGGGACAAAGCTTCGAAGGTTTACGCCAACGCTGAGGCTATTTCTTATTTTCAGTCTGCTCTTGGACTGCTTGAAGAGAAGGAAGGTGAGCTTCACGAAAGAGCTCTTGTTCTTGAGAGGCTTGGAGACATTAAGAAGCTTGTTGGAGAGTATGATGCTTGCTTGAAGTATTGGGATGAAGGAGGGCTGGTTTGGAAGCAAGCGGATGAGAGGGGAAACGTGTCAAGATTGTACCGTAAAATGGCAAACGTGCTTTGGGAAGACATAGGCGACACGGAAAAAGCCAGAGGGTACCACGATAAGGCTTTGAAGATCTTGGAAACAGAGCGTGAAAGCATCGAATTGGCAAGCCTCTACGAAGATATGGCACATATGTACTACTACACGGCAAGTATGGCTAAGGCGCTCTCTTGCGCTGAGAAAGCACTTGAGCTAGCCAAGAAACTCAACGATTGCGGAGTCATCGCAAGTTCATACGCCAGCTTGGGAGAAATCACGTTCAGTGCAAGCGGAGATTTGAAAAAAGCTGTTGAGTGTCACGAGAAAGCTCTGGAAATAGCACTCGATAACGGATTCACAGAAACCGCGATCCGTTCCTACAATAACCTTGGGAACGTGCTTCCATGGGAACAACAGGAAAGAGCCCTGGATTGTTTCGAGAAAGGATTCGAACTGGCGAAAAAGGCAGGAGCCATTCGCTGGGTATCTTCAATTGGCGCAGTCTTGGGGAATCTTTATCTTGGCATGGGAGACACAAGTAAAACAGTTCTCTTGGCGGAAGAATCAGTAGCGCTAGACAGAAAAACTGGCAATATGCCCAATCTCTCGTCTTCTTTAGGTCATCTAGGAATTGCTTATATTAGGTTGGGCGAATGGGATAAAGGTGAGCGATATCTCAACGAAGCCTTGAACATAGCCCAAAGATTGGACCTGTTCCGACAAATTGCTTACAGTACTTACGACCTCGGTCTCTTATATGGTTTATACAAAGGTGAATACGCTAAGGCACAGGAATTCCTTGAAAAAGCAGTGAGAAAACTTCAACAGGCTGAAGCAAAATGGGACCAGATGTGGATCTCTAGTGTTCTTGTTTGGATATACATAGAGTCTGGGAAGCTTTCAGAAGCCAATGATTTGCTGAGCAGCGTACAGAAGTTTGCCATAGAAACAAGCGATAAATTCCTCACAGTCTTCGCAGAGATGCTGAGAGGTATGTATTTCCGTGCGCAGAAGAAATGGGAAGAATCCATCGAACATTTCGAAAAGAGCCGAGAATACGCGTACACATACATGAAGCGATGGATTGTCTTCCATTTCGCACTTGTATTTCTGTGTGAGTACGCTCGAGTCTACGTTGAAAGAAATCAAGAAGGTGATAGAGAAAAAGCTCGCAGTCTCCTCAACGAAGCACTAGAGATATTCCAGAAGGTGGGGGCTAAAAAAGAAATAGAAAGAACGATGAAAACACTCGAGGCTTTGCAGCATCCTATAACCCAAACCAGCGAAGAGACGATCAGTCCAAGAAGTTATGAGCTCGCTGAAGTGCAGAGCAACATCACAGCTACGCCAAGAGAATTGAAGGTCGGCGAGAGCCTTGAGCTGGAAATAGAAGTCACAAACACACGCAAAGAAGGCGTCATCTTGCTGACGAAGATCACGGAAGTCATCCCAGAAGGCTTCGCTATAGCAAAGAAACCTGAATTGTACCGCGTGGAAGGCAATTGCCTTAATATGAAGGAAAAGAGGCTTGACCCACTAAAAACGGAGGAAGTGAAGCTGGTTCTGACACCAAAGATTAAAGGCACGTTCCACATCAAGCCGAAAATCGTGTATCTTGATGAAAATGGCGAGGAGAAGAGCTCTGAGCCTAAGCCAGTAAGCATAACGGTCACGGAACTGGGAATAAAAGGCTGGCTCAAAGGAGAAAGCTAACGCGTAAACCAGTTTTGCGGAGACCTTGTTCGCGCCACCGCGATCGCTAAACGTCTGCGATTTCCCACTATGAGCCATCATCTCGCCAAGCAACCGAGTACGCTCCCGATGAGTAGTGTCCGAAAGCACGCGCGCTAAATTGAATCACTGAAAAAACTGAAACTGCTCATCCAAGGCTAGTTCGCGCCAAAAAAGAGTGGATTTGCGGGAGATATCTCCATTGAGATCTAAGTCCAAGCTAGACGACGCCACAGACTCGGACGAGGACTTTATTATCGGATCTTGGGTGTTTCCATGAATACTCGTAGTAATGGAAACGATTGGGTGTTTCTGCAGGGTTGAGGCTAACTTTAAAAAATAGAGGGGGGGTAAAGTCTAGAATTTTATATAAATAATTTACTTTGATATTGTCTATTATGAAAATGAAAAGGTCAAATTTCCATGGAATCATTTATCAAAGATATTCCTAAAGCCGAGCTTCATCTTCACATTGAGGGCACTCTTGAGCCTGAGATGATGCTCGAAATTGCCGAAAGAAACGATATTAGGCTCAGGTATAAATCAGTGAAAGAGCTTAGGGCTGCATACAATTTTAAAAATCTTCAAGACTTTTTGAATATTTATTATAAAGGAGCCGAGGTATTGAAAAATGAGCAAGATTTTTACGATCTAACTTTGGCTTATCTTAAAAAAGCTCGTTCTCAAAATGTTTTACACACTGAAATATTCTTTGACCCTCAGACGCACACAAATCGAGGCGTGGCTTTTGAAACGATCATTAACGGTATCCATAGCGCAATTATGCATGCTGAAGGAAAACTTCGAATATCAACTAAATTGATCATGTGCTTCCTCAGAGACCTAGATGCAAAGTCAGCGATGAGAACTTTGGAAAAAGCTTTGCCATACAAAGATTGGATTGTAGCTGTTGGGCTTGATTCTGCTGAGGTTGGGAATCCACCTTCAAAGTTTCGGAGCGTGTTTGAGCGAGCATGTAGAGAGGGCTTTTTAAAAGTTGCACACGCTGGTGAAGAAGGCACAGCAGAATATATTTGGGAAGCCATTGATTTACTGAAAGTTTCGCGCATAGATCATGGTAATCATTCTCTTGATGATGAAAATCTAGTTCGAGAATTGGTTCGAAGGAAAATTCCACTCACACTCTGTCCTCTCTCAAACTTAAAATTAGGCGTAATCAGCAATATAGAAGAGTGTCCATTGAAAAGAATGATGGAAAAAGGGCTTCTTGTAACAATAAATTCTGATGATCCAGCTTACTTTGGCGGCTACATCAACGAGAATTACATGGCTGTGCAAAAGGCGCTAAAATTGAATAAAAGAGATGTTTATGATATCGCCAAAAATTCATTTTATGCATCCTTTTTGGTCAAGTCTCAGAGAGAGAAAATGATTGAAAAATTAGACAAATACATTAATGAAATGAATAGAAATTCATAAGTGCGAATTGTATGCTTCTTTCGATCATGCTTTTTCCTTAGTTCCACTTTTCTGCAATGAGTTCTTACTTTTCTGGCATTTGCAATCGGGTAGGGTAACTTAATCAGAACGGCAAACGCATCTAAATATTCATATAAGGATGATTTAGAACGTTCAGGAAGGCATATTGAGCTTATTAGAAATTAACACAAAAACCTAGAGAAGATAGACTGAAAAAAGGAGAATGCCCGCGCTCTTTTGTGTTGTAGGCATTCGACAGACTTTGCAACCCTTAGAGTATTGCAGTTACGGCTTTAGTCATCTGCTATTGTTGAGGAACTGGTTTTGCCCTTCTTGAGAAGACAGAGAACACTAGGAACGCGGTTGCTGAAGCGAAAACTATAGTGGTGGCGGCAAGCATATTCATGGTGTTGTTGAGGTTTGCATTCGCTGTTTTTTGTTCTTGAAGATATTCTTGAGAACTCTCGTACAGTTGCTTGTAAGGCGATTCAATGTAGAGTCTCAGCTGATAAACTGGTCGGTCAGAAGTCATCCAGCGCTCTGCCTGAGGAATCCAAACATCAGTCTTGGCTTCAACAACAGGATTAGTGTAGCCCGCAGCAATGTCGGTTGGCAAACTAATTGATATCTGATACGTCTCTGATTGACCCGCTAGGATTTCGTCGGGCAACAACTCAGTTGGATAGAAGAACTTCTGGACGTAGATCGTACCACCTTTGTAGTAATAGTTTATGGTGGTGCTCAGTTCGGTAACCCTGATCTTGTCGCTTTTGTCATTGTATACTGTGACTGAGATATAGCCTGTTTGACCCGCCAGATACGTGTTTTTGTCGAGAGTTGCAGAGGTGATCGTAGCGGCATTCACAATTTGAAGGGCACTCATTAGGGCAAGAAACGTTAGCAACGAGATTAAGACAAGTTTCTTGTTCATTTTTTATCACTTTTCCAATTGTTGGCGCTAGCTTGGTAGATTCATACGAGTAAAAGGATTATGAACGTCTAATTCTGATTCAGAATATAGAGATCCATGCTCGCTTATTGTTTTAAAACCGTTTATTCAGAACCAATCAGAGTTTAACTAAATCGTGCGGAAACAACTTGCGCAGAAAAAAGATTACATTAAGCTGCTTACGCGAAGGATCCTGTCGAGGTTTTGATTTGAGCGCGCCAGCTTGTAGTTTCGTAGGGCATCAATTAACACGTCTTTATCTATTTCACCAATTCTTCCGCGCAGGGTTTTGGCTAGCTGACTTCCTAAGAATAGAAATTGACAAATCGACGTTACATTTGATGTTCTACGATTGATGCTGGCGGTTTCAAAATCCACGATGTATGCATTGTCCTCTCTGTCTATAATAATGTGTTTTGGGGCCCGACTCAACTCGCCATGGTCCAAACCAACCTCGTCCAGCCTTCGACACTGCTCAATGATCGCTTTCAAAACCTGACGAATCCTTCTTTTAATGCCCCTTCCTTTCAGGTTCGATATCCATTCCGGCAAAAGCATGCCATCAATAAATTCCATAAGCAGGAAATCTTTGCCTATGCCTATGAAACTTGGACCCACTCCAACGCTGTTCGCTCTTACAAGCATTCGAGCCTCGTGTTCCATTCCTTTTCGGTCAGCATCCACTCTGCGAATTTTCAGTGCAACTCTGCTACTTTTTGTGTGTGCTGCTACCACTATTCCAACGCAGCCTTTCCCTAAAACAGGTACGTTGAAAGCGTTTTTCTCTCCAATGAACTCTATGGCTATGACGCCCAACCGCCTCAACTCTTTAATTCGCTTTGTTGTTTCTTTAGCGCTGTATCTTGGATAACACAGGACACTGGCGTACTTTGAATGTCGAAGTTGCCATAAAGAAACGATCTTGGGCTGCAATGTTTACTCAACTAATTCTAAACTGAACCAGTCAAATAAAAAAGCACTCCAATAATCAAAGGCGAAGTAAAAAAAGACTACTAAAAGATTGTCTTAATAATTCCCCCCTCAGCCAAAATGAATTGTGCTACGCCCATTAAGCATCAACTTGCAAAAAAGTCTACGAGCGAAAAACCTGCCTTGCAGCTTTGATTCCTGCTCCAATTTTGACTCGATGCTTTAGGTCGGCTAGAGCGTTTTCCAGAGCATTTATCGTAGTTAGCGCTTCAGCTTCGGAGACTATTCCCATGCAACCGATGCGGAGTATTAAGTGTCGAATCTTTCCCATGCCGCCTGCGATAACAACTTTGTAGCGTTCTCTCATGACTTCTCTCACCTTTGCACCATCAACCCCAGTGGGCACGTTGACCGCAATGACAGTGTTGGAACGCGCATTTTCCTCTGCATAAGGCTTCAAGTCTAAGGCTTCACAAGCGGTGTAGAAAGCCCTGGCACACTTTGCATGGCGTTGAATGCGCTTTTCCAAACCCTCTTCCCGTACCATCTTCAAGGCTTCATCTAAAGCGTAGTAAAGAGGTATGGCGGGAGTAAACGGCGTTTCTCTTCTGGACGCATAGTCTCGAATCGAAACCAAATCAAAGTAATAAGAAGGCTTCACGGTTTTCTTCTCAACAGCTTCCCAAGCCCGTTTGCTAACCGAAATCATGGCTAAACCAGGCGGACAAGTCAAGCACTTTTGACTTCCAGTGACACAGATGTCGATTCCCCACTCATCAACAAGAAGATGGTCACCTCCTAAAATCGAGATTGAATCAGCCATTAGTAGAACATTGTTTTCCCTTGCCATTTTAGCCATTTTGGGCAGATCACGAACTGTGACGCCCGTTGACGTTTCGTTGTATACAACAGCAATCATGGTGGCATCTTTGTTTTTCTTTAAGGCTTCTTCAACTTGTGGAGCTGTGGGGACATTTCCCCATTCCACAGGAACCTCAAAAACCTTACCGCCATAACGTGCAACTTTCTCCTTCAAGCGCTCGCTGAAAACTCCGAAAACTGGAACAATCACCTTGTCACCAGGATTCACAACATTGCTTATAGCGCACTCAATGGCTCCTGTTCCAGAAGAGGTCAAAGCATAAACGTCGTGCTTGGTTTGGAAAACATATTTCAAACCCTCAGAAATACTGTCGTAAAGCGCACTAAATTCGGGTCCACGATGATTAATCATAGGCTTAAGCATTGCCCGCATTACACGGTCAGGCACGTTTGTTGGACCAGGCAACATGATTAACCGTTTTTCTTCAGGCTTCATGTTTATTCTCCTATTAAAGTGAAGATTAAAAGCATAAAATCAGTGTGCTATTAATATTTGTTGGGTAGCTAACTTTGACTGCTCCTCTTATAACGTTGCTCTCCGACTTCGGCTTAAAAGACCATTACGTGGCGGAGATGAAGGCAGTCATTTCGACCATTAGTCCTGAGGCTAGAATAATTGACATCAGCCACTTGATTGAAAAGTTTAACATCAGAATGGGCGCCTTCGTGCTAGCTTCGGCAACACGCTACTTTCCAAAGGGCACAATTCACGTTGCGGTTGTTGACCCAAGCGTAGGAACCAAACGACGTGCTTTGCTTGTTGAAACCAAACACGCATCTTATATTGGACCAGACAACGGCTTGCTCATGTTAGCTGCACAAAGAGAAGAAATTCGACACGTTTACGCAATAACTAACCTGCGACTCATGCTTACAAAGGTATCCTCCACTTTTCATGGTCGAGATGTGTTCGCACCAGCAGCCGCCCATTTGGCAAATGGAACGTCGCCCTCTGATTTTGGTACAGAAATCAATGACTATCTGATCCCAAGGTTTGCTAAGCCTATTTTGAAGGCAGGGAAGTTGATGGGCGAAATATTACACATCGATGACTTTGGAAACATAATCACAAACATAACGAGTAAAGATTTAGAGAAAATCAATATAAAACCGAAAAAATTGCTTTCAATTAAGCTAGGAAGCAGATCGTGGGACATAAGGTTCTACACGGCTTATGGAGACGTAGCCTGGAAAACTGTGTTGGCGTTAATTGGCAGCCATGGCTTCTTAGAAATCGCAATTAATCAGGGCAACGCATCAAAAAAGTTTAAGACTAAAATTGCCGACGCGGTAACTGTGGCGTTAAGAAACAGCTATGGTCGCCTTGATTGAAAACTAGGTTACGTTAGCACATATCTGCCCAGATAAATGTAATCTGTGAGTCTTAGTCATTGGTCAGAAATGTTTAGATTTTTACATGTCTACCCATAATTTTGCTTCCTTTCATTGCGCTGAAAACGAGGGCAACACCAGAAATGATAAGAATAGCTGTGGCAAAGACATTTGTTAATCTCCAATGTGCGTCAAATGGGCCATGCCACTTAGGAGGACTTATTCCACCAGGGAAATCAGAAACCCAAAATATGTCCTCGTGTCTGCAGTAGCAAGCAAATCTCCAAGCATCATCCTCTATTTGAGGATCATCTGGGTCTATTACGATTCTTTCCAATCGTGACCCACATTGTGGACATATCATATTCTCCCAAGTTCCTTGAGGCTCTGCTTCTGCGAGATGAACGCCATCTATAGCATATGAGATTTTCAGTTTAGATGGAAATAGAAGGCAGGCTATAGAAGTAACAAGAACTACGGCAAGTATACCAGACAATAATTTGCTCTTCCCGCCGATTAGCATCGAATCATCCATTATTCAATTATCTCAATCGCTTTAATAATACCATGCTTTAGAACAGATAGCAAATTTTTCCGGTCCATGCCTGATGCGGGACTCGGCAAAACCAAGACGTTAAACCTTGTCGGTTTTATTTAGGTCTTGCAGTCGTTGTACACCATCGATTTCTTTGATGAATTCTGCAACACTTTTCGGAACGAGTTCTTCCCAGTTTTTGCCCTTCAACATTCTTTCTCGTATTTCTGTGGCTGAGTAAATCTCCCTTTTTTCGTATGGAACAGACTTGACCTTAAACCCTGCTTCGCTGAATAGTCGACGCGTTAAAGGCTCGTTTCCGTAGACTACATCAAATTTGGGCGTGTAGCCGACGACCTCTGTAACCCATAGCATGTGAACATGGACATCGCGAACTGGGACAATCCAGCAGCGCTCGCTTGGGATTTCCGCCTCTTCTAAGGCGTTGTGGATCATAGTTAGGCGTTCGCCAGTTGTGAACGGATTGTCAATTCTGTGACTGTATTGAGCGCTGCCAATCACGATGACGAGTTCGTCCACCTCTCCCAAGATGTTTTTTATGACGGCTAAATGCCCATTATGAAAAGGTTGAAAGCGCCCAACAAAAATTCCACGCTTAACCATAAATCAACCCCACATTGTGCTAACTCTACGCTCAACTCTTAAGTTTTCAGTCTTTCGTAAGAAAACCAGCAGGAAACACATCTAACAAGCCATATTCGGTTTTGACTTTAGACGGTTTTTCAAAGCCTCTGTCTTCTCGCTGAAGCATTATCAGTTTAAGTTTCACGCCCCCACCGAAACCCCCAATGGAAAAATCAGCCTTTATCACACGATGACATGGTATAAGTGGGGGAAAAGGGTTCAACGCCATAATTTGTCCAACCGCTCTAGGTCCCCCACTAGTGGTTTTTGCCAAAGCTTTGTATGTCGTAACGTAGCCCACTGGCACTTTTGATAAACAGTCAAGTACTTTCTGCGCATAATTTGACAATTGACTTCGTTCTAGTTTGAAATTCCATGTGACGTTTTCGCCTGCAAAAATAGACTGCATGGTATCGAAAATTTTCTTCGCCAGAGGACTTGGCGTCTCTTCGGCTTGAAAAGGCTTGTAGTAGGGCAAGCTTTCCAGTAGATGTTTTTGAACTTCGTTCTCATTTATTGCGAAGGCTGTTGCCCAAACGTTTTGGTCTTCTATAGCTGCGCCACACCATATGTCGCCCATTCTTTGACGGTAAATGTAAATCATGTTTTCTCCTCGGCGAATAGATTCTGGTCTGAATGCTTTTAAACCCTCCCGTAATTCAAAAGTTTATTAGGTTGCCATGCGCAATAGTGCAGTCAACTAGGAGAGAAATAATTTGGCTGAACAAGCACAGCCACCTTACCTCTTTATTCCAGGCGCTACAACAATAGGCATTGTCTGCTCAGATAGCGTCATCCTAGCATCGGAGAAGCGAGTTTCCTACGGTTATATGGTCATGAGCCGCACAGGGAAGAAAGTGTTCACGGTGGCAGACCGCATCGGCGCCGCTTGCGCTGGTCTAGTTTCAGACATGCAGATATTGATTCGAGAGGTTGAAGCCTACGCAAACCTGTTCAAATTGGACGCCAATCGCCCAATGTCAGTGAGATCAGCCGCAAAGGTGATGTCAAATCTGCTTTTCGGTCGACGCCTCTTCCCGTTGATAACACAAACAATTGTTGGAGGAATAGACGATGAAGGTGCATCGTTGTACGTCCTTGACGTTTTGGGCTCAGTCATACCCGATAAATACGCGGCTGTGGGTTCAGGCGCAGAAATCGCTTTGGGTGTTCTCGAGCAAGGTTACAAAGAAGGCATGACTATCGAAGATGCTAGAGACCTTGTCACTCGAGCAATAAAATCAGCGATAAGCCGAGACGTAATGAGTGGCGACGGCGTTGACTTCCTTACCATCACGAAGGATGGAATTAGCGAAGAATCCATAAAATTCTAAGATGTTCGTCTCATTCCTAATTATATTAGATAAGGATATTAAGTGAGGGGTAAGAAGGCTAAGTCAAAAACGAAGGCTAAATATCTATGTCGTTTCAGTTAACTCAGGAAGAGGGCGAATATCTCGTAAAGCTGGCTCGAAAGGCGTCGGAAATCTACTTAAAAAAAGGCGAAATCTTGAAAGTGCCAGACAATCTGCCGCAGAAACTCAAGGAACGCTGCGGAGTCTTTGTAACCATAAACAGCGTGCAAGGCAATGAGCACCAACTTAGAGGCTGTATAGGTTTCCCGCATCCCACAACCATGCTGGCGCAAGCAGTTATTGAGTCGGCCATCAGCTCGGCTGCACAGGATCCACGTTTCCTACCGATGAAGACTGAGGAACTCGACCATGTTGTTTTTGAGGTTAGTGTGCTCACTCCACCCGAGCCTATTGAGGTTGAAAACCCCCAAGATTACAGTTCCAAGATTAAGGTGGGATGCGACGGCTTGATTGTGGAGCGCACATACTGCAAAGGACTACTTCTGCCTCAGGTGCCGGTTGAACTAAAATGGGACGAAGAAACCTTTCTCTGCGAATGCTGTGTGAAAGCGGGGTTGCCACCTGATTCTTGGCTTTTAAAAGGCACCAAAGTGTATCGTTTCCAAGCCATTATTTTTGAGGAAGCCTCACCAAAGGGCAAGATTCGACGCAAAGAAATCAACAAGGGACAGGCGCCATAAGCATGTCGCTTCCTAAGAGGATATTGGAGGAAAAACTTCGCAAATTTGTGGAAGAGGACATTGGACACGGCGACATAACAACCTCCTACACGATACCACCTGGAACACCAGCAGAGGCAGAGATTATAGCAAAGGAGAAAGGCGTAGTCGCTGGAGTAGAAGAAGCATTGATTTTCACCGAATGCTTCGGGCTTAAAGCCAAAGCTCTAATCGCAGACGGCTCAAAAATAAGCCAAAAAACAAAAATATTATTCATTGAAGGCGACGGGGCAACATTGCTTTCCATTGAGAGAACATTGCTTAATCTGCTCTCAAGAATGAGTGGAATCGCTACAGCAACGAATCGACTAATTGAAAAAATTCGTCGCGCTGGCTACGAGACTCATGTTGCTTGTACGAGAAAAACTGCGCCTGGCTTTTCCTATTTTGACAAGAAGGCTGTAGCAATCGGTGGAGGCGATACTCATAGGTTGGGTTTAGACGACATGGTTCTTATCAAAGATAACCATATCACTATCGCAGGAGGCATCAAAGAAGCCTTGGAAAAGGTTCGAGGAAGGGTTTCGTTCTCCAAGAAAATTGAGGTTGAAGTTCAACGTGTCAAGGATGTTTTAGAGTTAGCCAAGGCTGGGGTCGACATCATAATGTTGGACAACTTCACACCTAAGCAAGCAAAGGATGCTGTTGGCTTGCTCAGGAGAAGAGAGCTTCGAGGCAAGGTTATGATTGAAGCAAGCGGCGGAATAACAGAGCAGAACATACTTGAATACGCAGCGACGGGAATTGACATTGTAAGCCTTGGAGAGATTACTCAGAGCGTCAAAGCACTTGATATTAGTCTAGAAATCACTAAAGTAAGAAAGCGTCAATCCTAAGAAGGTTGTTTAAAAAATTTATTTCACTTTCTTCTAACATTCATGCTTCTGGCAGATGAAAACGGTTTGCAAGTCGATAAGCACAGGGTTTCAGTGATTCTCTTAACCAAGAATTCAGCCCTAACCGTTCAGAAGAGTATCGAATCCATTCTTCTGCAGACGCACAGACCAGACGAAGTAGTTGTTATTGACGGAAACTCCTGCGACGGCACCTTAGAGCTTGTGAAAAAATATCCGGTTAAGTTGGTGACTGAACCAGGCTTAGGCTTTGGCTACGCTCGCAACTTAGGCGTCAAAAACGCGTCTGGAGACATCGTGTTCTTTCTTGACTCTGACTGCTACGCTGAACCTTATTGGATAGAAAACGCACTGCATCACTTAAATTCTAATCTCGAAATAGTCGGCGTCACTGGTCAAACTCGCCTGTGGAACACTGAAAGCGCGATTGCCCGTTTTCTAGCTCATGTAGGCGGCAGAACCAGCATGCCACATGAGAGGAGATTTGTGAAGATTGCGCCTACAATGAATCTAGCTTTGAGACGCGAAGTGATAGATGACGTAGGCGGCTTCGATGAAACAATGATTCGATGCGAAGACACTGACCTAACTTACAAGATTAGTCAAAAGCATAAGATACTATATGCCCCAAACGTGATGATATGGTTTCGAGGTTCGTCCAACCTTGCCGTCGCATCTCGCAAATGTGTTCGCCACTTCATCGGTGTGGGTCAACTCTTTGCAAAGCATGGCGTGAAATCTTCTTTTGTACGATTTAACTTACCAATTCGAGGCATCCTTTTAATAGTAATGCTAATGTCCATTTCTCTACTTCCTTGGTATGTTGCCCCTTTACTCTTCTCTTTTCTCTTGGCGGAATTTTTCTACAAAACAACAAAACTCTATTTGCGTTATCGCGACTCATGCGTGGTTTATTATGTAATTTTTTTCACTTTTTGGTCTTTGGCAAGCCTAGCCATGTTTTACGGGCTATATCTTGGATTGAAGAACAAGAGAATGAACCGTTTAGAATAGCCGCGTTAGGTTTTTGGCGTTATCTCCAAGAGTCTGAAACCCCTTGCGCATGGGTTCGGCATTTCCACCATTTGAACCTTTTCAAGAACTTTGTTTTCGTCCTTTGCATAGCCTGCCAAGTCTTGTTCGGCTGGCATTTGGGATTCTATGATTATTCCTTCTTCGCTTGTTTTGGTTCGACACTTGGCTGGTAGCCCCAACCATACTGTTTTTGCTTCCTTCGATGCCTTTTCTGCCGAATAAATTACGGCGTAGGCTCCCGCTGTTAATTCGGCGATGCGGACAGGGATGCTTTCTTTGCCTATGGCTAGGACATCGATATCATAAACTCGTTTTATGTCGAGCGCGATTTTTCTCAGTTTGGGCAGAATTTTTAGTAGGTGTCCTCTCGCCTTGCCTGACACGTGATGCTGGGATAGGCTTACAGCCGATAGTTCTTCGAGGTTTACGCCGCCGAAAGACATGTCTAAGTGAACTACGTCTGCCTTAGCCGTCTTCAAAAGATTCATACACAATTCCAGTTCATGAATCACCAGTTCATGTCCGCTTTCAACATTAGCAAATATGGGTTCAGCCAAGCACGAAGTAACCTTTGTATAAAGCGGCTCAACCAAGACTGCACATGCGGCAACAACCTGCAACGGCTCGAAACGATCGTTTAGTAAAGCAGCGCCTGAATCTGCAGCGATTATTTTCAAATGACTTTTTCACCAGTCCAGTTGTCTTCTTTGGAGGTTTGAAAACATTTATTTTGTGCTTTGAAGTGAATATTCATTGGCCGAATGACGATTAAATTTGCATGAAGAGATGATTGATTCAGAGTTACTCTGACGGCCCTCGACACTATCAGCTTCCTATTTGATTTTGATTCAAGATGGTTTTCCTAGCTTTTCTCAGATGAGCCGTCAGTCTGCGGATCAGGGTTAGAGTACTTTATGAAGAACCACTGAACCAGAAGTTGTTGTAGCCTCTGATCAATCCGCATTCTCACAGTTTGCCAAACCTTGCAAACATTGAACAAAAAGTCTCTTCCAGCATCAATTTTATGTAAGTTATCTTACGGCAGGCCAGATGTTTGAAATTGGTTTTCCTTTGAGCATAAAAGAAAGATAATCCATGGACCAGGTTATCACAACCTTAAGAAGCCCTACTTTTCGGAAGCGCCTTGGGAATTCATACACTGTGAGGTCGCGTATGAAAACAACTTTTCCAAGATTAGACAATCGAAAAGCTAAGTCATGGTCTTCTAAGCATGGAAGGTCTTCATTAAACCCGTTAATCCGCTGGAAAAATTCTTTTTTGACTGCAAAAAACTTTCCTTGACAGTGGGGTCTAAACCTGCTGACAAATCGAATTAAACAATTGTAAAAATGAAAGAAAAAGACTTCATTAGATTTTGCATGTAAAGGCATCACGTTGCATGTAGCCCCAACATTCATTGTGTCATTAAACGTCCTCAAGACCTTTTTAACAAAGTCTAGGTTGGGATGCACATCAGCGTCAAGGAACACAAGAATGTCGCCGTTGGCTTTTTTGGCTCCGTAATTCTTTGCCCTCGCGATTCCTCGCTTGTTTATCTGATACATTTTATTTGCGAATTTTTTTGCCATTTGTATGGTTTTGTCTGAGCTACCGCCGTCGACCACGATCATTTCAATTTGAGGTTTTAATTTATTCAGCTTCGACAAAACAGAGGTTATGTATTTTTCCTCTTGAAATGTTGGAATAATCACCGAGATCAACGGTTTTTCAGTGGGCATTAAATACTTCCTCGTTTAATGCCTTCTTGCTTCTCGAAGCGCCTTTTTATAGGCTTTCCACAACTCTTCTTTCACGGGTTTCGAGAGGTCAAGCTTTGTTCTGTTTTTTCTGACAATGCATGTGCCTTCTTTCTTATCTAGTATTTTGCCGACTATAGAAGCGGGAACGTCTTTTTCCTTGAGGCTTGTCACAATTTTCTCTGCCTTTTTGTTTTCAGCCGATATAATTAGGGTTCCGCTGCTTATGGTTCGAAGCGGGTCAATCTCTAAGACTCTGCATATGATTTGAGTCTCAGGGTAAATTCGTATCTTATCCTCGTGGGCAATCAAGCCAACGTTCGACGCCCAAGCCATTTCCTGCAAGCCAGCTGCGACTCCGCCCTCGGTTGCGTCGTGCATGGCATGCACGCCGTCACCGGCTACTTCAATGGCGATTAGCGCTTCCTTGACCACGCTTGTCATTTGAATGAATTTCTTGGCATTCCGAATTGTTTTGTTGTTCAGCTTTGTTTTAAGGAAACCACGAAGTTCGTGTGATAAAATGGCTGTGCCTTCTATTGCGGCGCCTTTTGTCAAGATGAGAGCGTCTCCTATTTTTGCTCCACTTGTTCGCACAAATCTCTTGTTGATGGTTTCTCCCATGGCGGTGGTTATTATGATGGGTCGGTTGATGCCCAATGTGACTTCGCTGTGTCCGCCCACGACTGCTACGCCCAGCTGTTTTGCTGCTTGGTCGATTTGAGTGGTTATAGTTTTCAACTGCACCCGAGTGAAATTCTCTGGCAGAAGCAACACGGTTAGTATCCAAAGGGGGCGTATTCCACGGGTTGCGATGTCATTGGTGCAAACGTTTACAGCGAGCCAGCCCACGTTTTCAACTGTGCCTGTTATCGGGTCGGAATGGACAACCAAGGCTTTCTGTCCAAGATCAATTACAGACGCGTCTTCTCCGATATAAGGACCCAAAAGCACTCGAGGGTCATCTGTTCCCAGGTGGCTAAGCACAATTTGCCTTAGTACGTTGGGGTAGAGTTTACCTACGTTCAAAGGGTCAGAGCCCATGATTTAGAATTCTCCTCAGTGAATATTAACAATTGGAGTTGTTAGACTTAAAAATTGATTTACTGGTAGATTTTGCATCACGTCTTCAGCGATGGAAAGGAACGCCAAACCGTCCTCACAATTGGTATTGAGACAACGAGACCTACTAGCATTTGGCCGATATTTATTGGAATTTCAGCCACCGCTATCACAGGAATGTTGAACAGGGGACCGATGAAAAACTGCTGATATATGAAATATCCTGTTACCATTGTTAAACCACCGATTAGGATGGTAAAGAAAAGCCACCCAAATTCGGGTTCGAAGAAGAGACCTGCCATAGCAAACAAAATCAGCATCACGACTCCCAGAATATACCAGACCTCGGGGGGAACGAATAAAGTCAAACTCGGGCTTGGGCTAGGTGGAAAGCCCAAGTAGAGTTCTGTCGATCCGCTGAAGTAGATAGAACCTATGCTGGCCAGAAGAATTCCGATAACTAAACCACTTCTGAACGTGAATTCTTCCCACTGAGCCTTGGAGACAATGCTTAATCTTTTGGGAGCCAGAAACCCTACGAAAAACCCTTCGAATGCTTTTATGATTAAGGTTGCTGGAGCATAGTACCAATATCCCAAGAAAATGTCTGCGAGTGCGGAGCCAACTCCTCCGGCGAATGCGCCGATAAAAGGACCAAGCAGCAGAGCTGTGGTGAAAACCATGGTTTCACCTATGTTGAAGAAGCCTCTGGTTTGCGGTACGTAAACAGAAAACATTGTGGTTGCCACAAACACGAGTGCGGTGAAAACAGCTGTCATTGAGAGACGCATAGTTGGGGATTTAAGGAAGGCTTGAGGCATTAATTCACCTGGTGCTCTAGCCAACTAAATGACAGAAGTCAATTTAAAGTTGATGGAAGCATTGGACAATATTTAAGAAATTGCAGACAAGTATTAGGGAGAGTTGCACGGGGAATTTGCTTGAATGTAAACGATTTGAGACCAGGAATGAGTCACGTTAATATCTTAATAAAAGTTTTGAACACCGAACAATCTAAGCAAGTGGTAACTAGTGCGGGTGTTAACCATGAAATCTTAGAGTTAGAAGTAGGTGACAAGAGCGGCTCAATCAAGCTTGTTCTGTGGGATGAGAAGATTATTCTTGATTTGAAAAGGGGTGATATGGTCATGATTGAAAACGGCTTTGTAACCTCTTTTAAGGGCATTTGGCGGATCAATGTTGGAAGATACGGAACCATAACCAAGGTTTAGGCTTTAATTCCTTGGAGGGCTTGTTTAATGTTTTCTATGCCTTTTATTTTCTTATGGTAAAAAACCAGTGTGGGCGTCTCATTTATCCCGCTTATCTTTGCCGTCAGTCGCGCTTTTAATGAGCAATTAGATAAGTCTATTAGTTTATAGGTTATTCCTGCTTCTTTTAGAAGGTTTGCAGCTTCCTGATCTTCAGGTTTATAGTTGTAGGTTATTTGGGTGGTCATAGGCAATGCACCGTAACCATCCACCCACCACCCGGTGTGAGTAGTCGGGGTCTGAGAATATTCAACAAAAAAGCCTTTTTCCGACCTCACGTATAACAGAATGTTGCCCTTCAACTTTCCTCTAGAATAAAAAAATTCTAATGCAATTATTTATGTTTGTCGCCGATTTGAACATACAACTTCGACGCTTGGTATATTGGTCATTCATACTCTGGCTATTTGCACTATGTTCTTCAATCTTCATTGTCTACTATGTCAAGCTTGGTCTCACTAAGGTAATTTCTCGACTTTTAGCGAGGGTTTTGCAAAATACACGTTTCTTTCTGTTTTCAGACTTTCCGTGTATTGAACTTCACCGCTGATGTGGCAGTCGGGTTCAATGATTATTACTTCTCCATAAAGGTTGCGCGCCTGAGCTCTTTCTTCTACAGTTATGCTCTTTGCATAAACGTCCTCAACACTTGCCCGTTCACCTATAACAACTTCATTCGCGCGTATCAGACCTTGAACTTCGCTTCGCCTGCCAATCTCAACAGAGCCAGCAGAAACCCCAAATGCTGTTGTGATTGAGCCGCCGATTTCAACGCTGTTCGATGCGGAGACACTTTTGGCTCTGAGGCTACCGCCAACATCGATCTCTCGAGCGGTCAAATCCGCCCCCACATCAACTCGTCCACCAACATCCAATTTCCCAGAGAGCTGTAAGGAGGAGCCGATGTGCAAGATACCTCCGATGTCAAGGCTGTCTCCATGAGCCGATCCAGATATTTCGACAACTCCACCTACGTCGATTTTGCCAAATTTTAGGTCGCCGTCAACTCTGCATGAGCCGCCCACGTCGATGTCGCCTCCAATGTTTTTGCAAGTTAACTTTACGGTGCCGCCAACATCGATAGAGCGAAATTCAAGTGAGTCTTGGGATTCAAATGAGCCGCCAACATCGATCACATCTACGTGTCCACCCTTGATGGTTACAGCGCCTCCTACATCGATTGTTTTGGCTTCCACCGTGTCGAGTGCGGAGAAGCGTCCTCCCACATCAATATCTTCAGCTCGTGTGTTGCCTTTAGCTTCAAGACTGCCGCCAACATCGATATCGTCTGCTGTTAGGTCTTTGCCGACGATTAGGCTCTTGTCGACATCGATTGTTTTGGCTTTCAGGTTTCCATTGACAATTAGGCGACCGTCATCAACCTTAACAAGTTCCTTTACTTCCAAATTGCCTTCAATCGTGATGTCGCCTTCTCCCTCAAACCTCTCGGCAGACAAGCTGCCTTGGAACACAGAGTGCCCACTGCATTCAACAACTCCTGACACGGTTATTTTTGGAGGCGTACCCTCTCCGTTTACTACTGAGTGTCTGCCAACTTTCAAGTCTCCTTCAACGACGCTCAATGATATCACTGAGTTTGAGGAGACAACAATGTTCTTAGACATATATCCTCACTCCCTGATTCAATAACACGCTTCTTTTATATACGAATTCTATGGTGGGCAATGTTGACAAACACTCCAGTTTTGTCAGGGTTTTCGGCGACCTTTTCTGGCTCTTTTTCGAGTTTTATTCCACTTGCCATTTCATTCATTCACCCCCAAACCTTATCAAATTAATGGAGGCAGTCGAGGAGTCTATAAAAGCCAACGCATATACAGAGCGCACAATTTGCAGTCACAAATTGTTATTCAGGGCAGTTCTTCCGACAGGGCTGCGAACATCTTCTGCATTCTTCTAAACAGCTCGACATACGTCAAACCACGCTTCGTAATCCTGTAACGACGAGAATCACCCACAAACTCTTCACGAACGAAGCCACGCGAAGCCAGAAAAACCAGAAACCTCTTAGTCCTATCAACGGGTAGGTTGGCTCCATAAGAAGCCCGTGTGAGAGGACAGGAACCACGCTTGGAGACGATATCCAAAAGATCAGCAAAAATCTCGTAGCGTGTCCTCCGCTCCAACCCATGCCACCAGACAAACCAAACATATAGACACAAAGAAATAATGTTTGTTCTAAAGTCAACACTGATTTCAATTCTGCGCAAGCGACAAAAAATTTATCTTACTTGATCTATAGCTTGAAAGCAACTGTAAGTTGGTGATGGTTTGGAGTCTTGTTGGAAATGTGGAGCCAAATTAGTTGAAAACGCAAAATATTGCCACGTTTGCGGATCAGCGGTTCGCAAGGTTCGGAGGGAAGAGTTTTCAGTTTCGGCTGATAATCTCATCCAAAAGGTTAGGGAACTGATTCGTGAAGGCAACATAATTAGGATTGTTGTGAAAGATGAGAAGGGAAAGGTGCTTTTGGAGATGCCGGCGACCATTGGAGTTGTTGGGGTTATTCTTGCTCCTTGGCTTGCCGCTTTAGGAGCAATCGCTGCCCTAGCAACACGCTGCACCATAGTGGTTGAGAGAGAGGAGTTAAGGGGTTAAGACATGCCTTCAATATTTTTCAATTTATTGGTTAATTGCTTTAGTAGTTTCTTTAATTTAGGACTCAACTCTACTGGATACTGAGGCGCATTTTTGAGTCTCTTGTATTTCTCTGGAAGGTTCGAAAGGTTTTCCAAGGCTCTTTTCCTGATGCCTTGAAGTGTGGGTAAATCATAAACTATCTCGCCTTTCTCCATCACTTTAATCAGCAGTGGTTTGCCTTTAACTTCTTCATTGTGTAGGGCAATGATGTCTTTAGTGAAGTTGCCTTTGTCATCTTTTACCCTAAACACCTGTTTTCTTCCAGGAATAGTGATCTTCCCTTTGCTCAGCTTCATAGTTGGCACAAATCTGCCTGTTTTGTCCATTTTTTCACATAATTTGTAGATTATGTCAACGTAAGGTCTGTCCTCAGAAGTGCTCATTCTGGTGCCAACTCCTAAGGAGTCTATTCTTGCTCCATTTCGTAAAAGCCTTGCAATCTTGTACTCGTCTAGGTCACCGCTTGCGAAGATTTTGACGTAGTTTAAGCCCTTTTTATCTAGCAATCCTCTTACTTTCTTACTTATCTTAACTAAATCTCCACTGTCGATTCGGACAGCACTCAGTCGGAAGCCTTTCTTTTCAAGTTCCTTCGCCACAACCACTGCGTTTTCTGCGCCCTTAATGTCGTCGAAGGTGTCGATCAACAGTGTGGATTTCTCTGGAAAGGTCTTTGCGAACGCTCTAAAGGCTTCGATTTCGTTCTCTAAAAACATCACGAAAGAGTGCGCCATCGTGCCGAAGATTGGGATGCCGTATTTCATGCCTGCGAGTACGTTGGAGGTTCCAGCGCATCCCGCTATGTAGCTGCATCTTGCCGCTTTAATTCCAGCGTCCGTGCCCTGTGTTCTTCTAAGACCGAACTCGACTATTGGTCTGTCCTGAGCGGCATTTACAACTCTCGACGCCTTGGTTGCAATCATTGTTTGAACATTGACAGTGTTGAGGAGGAAAGATTCTATTAGCTGAGCCTCAATTATTGGCGCAGTGACTCTGATTAAGGGTTCGTTTGGAAAGACTATTGTTCCCTCTGGAACTGTCCAAACCTCTCCACTGAATTTGAAGCCTCTGAGGTAGTTGAGAAAGTCTTCTTTGAACCCTTGTTTTCTCAAGTAGTTGAGCTGTTCTGAATTGAACCTCATGTTTTTTAGGAAAAGTAGTGCTTGCTCCAAACCTGCAAAAACAAAATACGATCTGTTTGGCGGTAATTTTCTTATGAACAAATCAAAAGTAGCTAGATCCTTTCTTTTGTTTTCAAAATAGCTGGCGCACATTGTCAGCTCGTATAAGTCTGTCAATAGGATCATGTTGTTCTCGTCTACGAAGTCGAATTCATGTTTTGTCGTTTTTTGCCTTCCCCTTCCCTCTTCACGTCCATTTCTTTTTCAGCAAGTCTCTTGTGGTTGTTATCTCACATCCATAGGTTTTTCTCAAATATTTTATGGCTGCTTCTTGGGTTGGTGTGTCAACGGCTTCAACGCCGTCTTTTGGAACTATGATCTTATAACCTCGGAAAAAGGCGTCGGCTGCTGTGTGCTGAATACAGATATCGGTCACCACACCTGTAAGGATAACTGTGTCAATCTTGAGCTCCCGAAGCAGCTGATCAAGGTCTGTGCCCTGAAAAGCACTGTATTTCCGCTTAAAAACACGAAAATCGCCCTTTTCAGGCTTTAATTCGTCAACGACTTCAGCGCCCCAAGTGCCAACAACGGCGTGGGAACCCCAGACATCAAACTCAGGATCAACACTAAGCAGGTGGGCGTCGGTGGCGTAAACAACGGGGGTCTTCAGTTTCCGTGCATAGTCGAGCAGAGTTTTAATGCTTGGAATTATTTTTGTGGCTCTGTCACTTTGGAAAACGCCGCTTACAAAATCATTTATCATGTCAATAACAATAACCGCAGTTTTCATATGATTCGCCTTTTGTTTATTATTTTGCGTGGGCTGGTTCAACAAAAAGCTTTTCCTAAACTCATACGACTATACGCTGAGCTTTTGTGCCACTAGCATCACAATTTTTGAGTACATACCATATCCAAATGCTTCAATTTTCTTTCCGTATTTATCCCATACTTTTCTGAACGTTGGAACATTCCTGCCGTAAATCTTTCGTGCGATTTCGATTCCTTCTTGGAACTCGCTTTTTGTTTGGTTGGCTGTCATCTTCTTGTAAGTGAAAAACGCGCGGGTTTCACTTAACACAACATTGCTTTCTTTGAATATATCAGCATAGAACCTCTTGGGCAGTGATTTCGCACCGAAGATTTCTCCCTCGAGTTTAACAGCCAGCTTTTGGTCTTCTGTATCCATATCTTCAGGCGGAGTTACGCACAGAACTATTTTCCCATGCGGCTTAACTACTCTTATCATTTCTTCAACCGCCTTCTTAACGCCTCGTCTCCCTCTTGTCATGTAGATATCTCTCATGCCGAGGACACTCGTGGCAAGGTCGAAACTGCCGTCTGGAAAAGACAATTTAACAGCGTCCATTTTCGCAATTGAAACGATGTCTACGACTCCGGCTTCTTTTACAAGTTTTCTCGCTCTTATTACACCGTTATCAGCAATGTCTATTCCGATTACTTCACCGATTTTGAGTTGCTTCGCAATTTCAATAGCGAAGAGACCATGTCCAGTTCCGACATCTAGACTCTTCATTCCTGTCTTAAGCCCTAAACTATCACAGACATCTTTCCTCAAACCCCCTAATCGAAACCAATATGATTGATATTCCTCATCGGTAAGGTAGTCAGAGTTCATAACACTCAAACGTCTATTCGTTGTCTCTGTTCATTTTGTTTTTTCTATTTGGTCCATATCCAAATCAGGGTTAGAGTTAATCCGACTTCGATGACTGCAGCAATAAAGAAAAAAGAGTAAATTAGGATCAGGTCGCGCATTGAAAGGTTCTTTTTTAAAGTCTTCCTTATGGCGTGGAATATTCCGTAGCCTTCAACAAGCCCGTTTGGCATACTCAGAAGCATAACCAGAGCCAACATGTTTACCTCAACCTGACCACGAACCAAAGTGCTGGCTCTCAGAATGCTAATCAAAAGAATCACAACAGTGAACACGGCTGCGAAAACTTTTGGGTTTTCGAGGACAACGTATTCTATTTTTCTTTTAGGCATGAATGTCAACACAGTTTCAACGTAAAATGCCATAGCCAAAATAATTAGAGAGATTGCGAGAACGTTGTGAATGAACATGAGCACAATTGCAAGTGGTGGATTGATTATGAAGCTGTCTCTGATATAAACGAAGAAAGATGTGTTTTCAATGTAGGATAATCCCAAGAAAAACAAGAGAATTGCACCAAGCAAAACCGTTCGCTTTTTGTTTGAGTCCATTTTATTATCGATGCTCGGTTAAATAAGATAAGGTTTGCTTTACTACTCACGTTTTATCTCGAAGATCACTGTTCCTCCATGTGTATATGGGGGTCCCGGGTCTAGACATTGAATGTAGCCCACGTTTCCTTCTTTAACTGCAAGACCTAGGTCCTTGAAGCTGATGCCTCTGACTAGTGGAATCAGCATTGACAGCATCGAGCCCATTGCGTGAACGCAGAGTGCATCTGTCTTAGCTGTAACGATTTCAGGCGACTCAAAAACTATCCTGTCTCCTAATTTGTGAACAGGACATTTTCCGCGAATTTCCTTTACGGTTAAAGTGAGTTTGTGAACTTGCCTCATGAACAACGGCTCCTGAATTATCAATGGCTTGATTATGGTTTATACGTTATAACTCTGTTGTGAAATGTAAGAGTGTGCTTGTATGAGACCTCCATGCGAACTTGTGGTACGCTATGTGTTGCCTGCCTTTCGCTCCTTAATCGCCAAGGATCTCGTTGAAAACCATCGCCTCTCCCAATTGGCTGCAGCCAAGAAGTTAGGAACCACACAGGCAGCCGCGAGCTACTATCCAGACGCCAAACGAGGAGACAAAATCGCGAAGCGATTAGAGTGGGTGCCCTCCATTCAATCAGCTGCCAAACAAGTGGCAAGAGGCATTGCCTCAGAGAAATTCTCGTTCACGGACTCCACGACCAAATTCTGCGAGCTATGCACGACGCTCAGAAAAAGTGATGTGGTCTGTGACCTGCACCACAACTGCACAGCTCTTCCAGAAAACTGCAACATCTGCCCCGACATGTCTGCGCAAAGATAAAGATTAATAGCCACAACCCACTTGAGAATTTTTGCAACCCTTGCCGGGGTGGCCGAGCCGTGAGGCGGCAGCCTGCAGAGCTGCTCAACATGGGTTCAACTCCCATCCCCGGCTCCAGAAAACTTTTAAGAATTTTCTTGCGCGCGCATCGCAGAACCCGATTGTTCCGTTTGGACCTGTAACGTGGAAGCTTAGTTGTTTGCTGGAACTGCTGAATTGAAAAGCTGAGATAGAAGGGTAGCCATATATCTCGACTAGAAATTCGGTGAAATCCACTTAGTGCAATGATGTTGTTGTTTGGTAGCAGAATTTACACTCTAATTTTAATTCTTTGCAGATATCATCTATTTGAGCTTTCATAATTCTCGTAATAGTCACTTCTGCCGAGAAGAATGTCTCTCCATTTTTTGTGTATCTGAGGGAAGTCTTTCAGTAGAAATCTTTCTAAATTTGCCCATAGACCCGGCTTAAGGTTGAGTTTGTCCACATAAATGTAGTCAACGCCAACATCAGAGATTTGGCGAAGGTACCCTTCTAAGTTGTGATCTGAGAGATAGGGCAGAACTGGTCCAAAGAAGACAAACGTTTTCACATCGTTAGCTTTCAGTTCCTTTATGGCCAAGAGTCTTTCTTTGGCAGGGGAAGAGGCGGGCTCAAATGCTTTTCTAACATCGTCGTTTAAGGTTGTTATTGTGAACCCAACTTCACGCTCGTGAAACCTTCGAATGAGATCCAAGTCTCTAAGAATCAGTGTAGACTTGGTTTGTATCGATATTGAAAACTGATGCCGCAACAGAATCTCAAGCGACCTTCTGCTCAACTCATATTTCCGTTCCAAAGGCTGATAAGCATCGGTTAAGGAGCTAAGGTAAACCATACCCTTAGGTTTCCTTCTTACTTCACGTGAAAGAACCGAGGGTGCATTAATCTTAACGTCTACAAAATCTCCCCAAGCCTCAGCATTCCTACAAAACCTTCGAGTATAAGACTCAGCGTAACAGTATCTGCAAGCATGTTCACAGCCGATGTATGGATTGATGCAGTAATCTGCTAAAGCACTCTTGTTAAGCACCGACCTACACTCTACTTCTCTCACTATCACAATAGAACGCCCCACGCAAACTCTCAAACAACAAATCGTGCAACACTTTGATATACTTTGCAGAAACACCAGCGCAAGGTTCAAAGCAAATCACCCAACTCAAGCGCAACCACCCCTACAAACCCTAACAAAAGCAAAACCCAGACCACAAACAACTACACAACCCTACCGCATAAAAAATTTTCACAACATAGAGGGAACATCTACTCCCAATACCTAAAATAATAAAAGCACTTAAAAGTCAACCTAACGCAACTATCTCAATGAGGAGACCAGCATACAATGACAGAACAAAACAGACAAACTGAACAAATAGAACAACTGCCCTTATCCAGCTTCTACAAGGTTATCGATCACGTAACAATCTTCAGAAGCGAAAAATGGTGGGAAGCCATCGTAGTCATCGAATCTTTTGGACGTCGTTCAATAGCCATGTACCTATGGCAGAAAAGAAACGACCAATGGAAACGCAAACACAAGTTCCAGATAAGGAACCCGCAAGAATGGCAGAAAGTGAAGGAAGCAATAGACAAACTAGCACCAAGACTCTCAGGAGAAGCACAATCTTAGTTGCATTTGAATCATAAGGAAAACTACTTATTTCTAACCAATGGATTTGTTGCATTGGACTCAAAGTTTTATTCAAAGTCTAATTTTAGTCCGAGCCCGAATCTGAAACATTTATGGGCGGGGCCCTTGAGTTACTAATGAAAGGCACATTTGAGCACGATACCTTTAAAGAAAATTAACTTCAACTACAAAAATCACAAAAACAGTTAAAGAAATAGAAAGGGATTATAGCTATTTTTTCTGTCTAGAAAAGACAGAGAGTTGATACTAGAACAGTAAGCTTTTGTTTATCCAATCAGGGTACCATTGATAATATGCTAGTGGTTTAGCTTGCTTAAGACCTTTGTACGTGGCTTTCGCCAGGGTTATGTTACTTCTCCTATCCCTATACAGTTTGACTAGCCCCTTTGTTTCAAGCCCAGTCAATGCTTGGTTTAATTGTTCATCTGAAACGCTTGCAAGTCTCTCTTTCATGTCTGATCGACTCATGTATAGGCCTGGATTCACCCGGTAGTCCTCTGCCAGCATTTCTAACAAAGTGGTTTCATTGACCTTTTCAATAACAGTCGGTTTATTGGTCGAGATCGGCACGCCGAGTTTCGGATGTATCACACGATGAGGCATTTTTATGTCGTCAGCCAAGGCTCTCAGTCCTTGTCTATACAAGACCATTCTCATGACTTCGCTTGTTCCAGCACCCAACTGGTTGACTTTGGCGTCTCTCATGAAGTTTTCAACGGGGTAGAACCTTGTCCATCCATCGCCTCCCATCACCTGTTGCGCATCAATCATCAAACGTTCGTAGGCTTCCGAAGCGTAGAGCTTAGCTAAAGTAGCCTCCATGACGGCGTCAACCTTTGAGTCCATGAGATACGCTGAATAGTAGGTTAGGAGTCTAGCTGTTCTTAACTGTGCCAGCATGTCGGCTATTTTGAACTGGTTTACCTGAAATTCAATGGTTGGCTCACCGAACTGCATCCGCCTCTGGGAATGGCCCACAGCGTATTTAACGGCCTCCCGCATCGGACCAAGCATTCCGGCAGCAAACAGGTTGCGTTCAAAGTTCAACCCGTCCACCACAACCTTCCAGCCTTCGCCTTCGGCCCCCAACCGATTCGATACAGGCACTGGCACATCATCAAAGCTTAGGTAGCCATTGGGTAAGCCAACCCAGCCGCCGAGTTCGTTGATTTTTTCCACCGTGAAGCCCTTCATGTCCTTCTCTACTATGAAGGCGCTCAGGTGCGCGTACTTGGCTTTGTCTTCGGGCTTTTCACTTGTCTTTGCGTAGACGCAGTAGATGTCGGCAACACCAGCGTTTGTTATGAAGCGCTTTTTTCCGTTCATGATGTAAACATCTCCTTCCTTAACGGCTGTTGTTTCAACGCCAGCCGCGTCAGAGCCGATTGAGGGTTCAGTGATGCAGATCGCGCCTAACTTGCCCTTGGCTATCTGCGGGAGCCAGCGTTGCCGTTGCTCTTCGTTTCCAAACTTTAGCAGTTGCTCCACGCCGCCGAACATGGTGACCGAGTAGGTTCCGGTCAGAGCTGAACAAATGCGAGCCAACTCCTCAGCCACGATGCAGCAGCCCGTGACGCCTGTTTCGATGCCTCCATACCGTTCTGGAATTGGCGCACCGAACCAGCCTCGCATTGCAACTTGTTTCACAAGGTCTGCTGGGAACTCTTTGGTCCACGCTATTTCCTCTCCTCTTGGAAAATTCTCATCTGCAAATTTTTTGGCTTCCTCAGCTAGTTTCTTCTGTTCGTCGTTCCACCAAGGATAAGTTTCAACCATACCTATACACGCTCACACACGAGAGACTATCATGTAGGTTCTGAAACGCACTTAAAACTTCCTAAAACATGCCAATTGAAAGTTCCAAATAACCGAAAAATGGTTGTCAATTCGGAAGGGATTAATCTGGTTGTTATCAAAAAAATTAGGAAACGGGATGTCAGAATCGTTGATTTTGACCAAAACAAAATCGCGTAATTGCATATTAATTTTTCAAAACTTTATATTGCAATCAAAGCAAAGTTGAATTGACCTACGATGACCATAACAAAAATAATGAAGAGAGACAGAAGAGTAGTTGATTTTGATTCTGGCAGAATCAGAGATGCAGTTCACAAAGCTTTCATCGCTGTTGACCTTGAGGATGGAGAAAGGGCTGAAAGCATAACGAGGGAAGTAGTTAAGCTTCTAGATGAAAAATTCAAGGAAAGAATCCCTTCTGTTGAGGCTGTTCAAGACATCGTCATAGAAATGCTAAAGAAAAAAGGCTACGAAAAAGTTGCAAATCAATATCAAGATTACAGGAAAAAGAAAGAGGAAATAAGGTCGTTAAAAGAAAAACTTGGAATAATAGAACCAAAATTGACAGTCAACGCTCTTGAAGTCTTAACTAGAAGATATCTTTTGAAAGATGAGGAAGAAAGAATTGTTGAAAATCCAGCCCAAATGTTTGGGAGAGTTGCCAAAGTCGTAGCAAAAGTTGACAGAAAATACGGCGGAAACCCAAACGAAAGCGAAAAAACGTTTTATGGGATGATGGCGAGACTCGAATTTATTCCTAACTCCCCAACTCTTTTTAATGCAGGAACAGAGCTCGGTCAATTATCGGCATGTTTCGTTTTACCCGTCGAAGATTCTTTGGAAAGCATTTTCACCACGGTAAAAAATATGGCTTTGATTGAACAGACAGGTGGAGGAGTAGGCTTTGATTTTTCAAGGCTAAGACCAAAGGGGGATATTGTCAGATCAACTAAGGGGGTAGCATCTGGTCCTGTAAGTTTCATGCGAGTTTTTGATATAGCTACAGAAGTCATAAAAGCCGGAGGAAAAAGGAGAGGGGCCATGATGGGAGTTTTGAGGGTTGATCACCCCGACATTATTGAGTTCATGACTTCCAAACAGAAGCTAGAGGTCCTTTCAAACTTCAATATTTCAGTCGCTGTTACTGACGATTTTATGAAAACCCTTGAAGAAGATGGAAAATATTGGTTAATCAACCCTAGAAATAAGGAAAGAGTAAGAAAGCTTGAAGCCAAAGACGTTTGGGATTTGATGGCAAAATCCTCTTGGGCGAGCGGAGATCCTGGGATTATTTTTATTGATGAACTCAACAGGCATAACCCAACTCCTGAAATCGGAAGAATAGAGAGTACCAATCCCTGCGGCGAGCAGCCCTTGTTACCCTTTGAATCTTGCAATTTAGGCTCAATAAATCTTTTAAGGATCGTTGAGGAAGGAAAGATAAACTGGGAAAAACTAAGAGAAACCGTGAGAAACGCTGTTTACTTTCTTGACAATGTTATAGACGCAAACAAGTATCGCATAAAACAAATAGAAGAGATAACTAAAGCCAACAGGAAAATAGGCTTAGGCGTTATGGGATTTGCAGACATGCTCATAAAACTTGGAATTCGCTACAACTCTGAAGAAGCTCTGCAATTTGCTGAAAAACTAATGAAATTCATTGAAGAAGAATCCCACACGAAATCTGTGGAGATTGGAGAAGAACGAGGTTCTTTTCTAAACTTTGAAAAAAGTATTTGGAAAGATAAGTATAGTGCTATGAGAAACGCTACGGTAACAACCATAGCGCCAACAGGAAGCATAAGCATAATAGCTGGATGCTCATCCGGAATTGAACCCATATTTGCAATTTCCTTCATAAGAAATGTACTAGGTGGAGTAAGGCTTTTTGAAACTAATCCGCTGTTCGAAATGATATCGAAAAAGAGAGGATTCTACAACGCCAAACTCCTTGAAGAAACAGCAAAAACAGGTTCAGTTCAGAAAATCGAGCAAGTACCAGAAGACATTAAGAAGCTTTTTGTTACAGCGTTAGACATCAAACCTGATTGGCATGTTAGAATGCAGGCTGCGTTCCAGAAGTACACAGACAACGCTGTATCAAAGACTGTTAACCTACCACCGGAGGCAAACGTTGAACATGTCAGAAAAATTTTTGAACTTGCTTGGAAGCTAAAATGCAAAGGAGTCACCGTATTCAGGTACGGAAGCAAACCAGAGCAAGTTCTATACATAGGAGAAATAAAAACCAAAGAGACAAAATTCGTTACCGCAGAATCAGAGTATGCTGGGGGCTGCCCAACAAAAACTTGCCCATTTCCCAGCTGACTTTGCGACGCTTGTATATAGCCAAATTGCTCCATGCGCACTTGAAGGAGGACATTGAATTTGGTTGAAAAAAGGGGAACAGTTTACCTCTACACCGGAGAGGGTGCCGGCAAAACAACAAACGCCTTGGGTTTGGCTCTCCGCTGCCTCGGACACGGCCACAGAGAGGTCATAATTCAGTTTCTGAAGTGATGGAAGAACCAAAAGGAAATGCAAATTTAAGAAGCTGCCAAACAGCTAGGAAATTACCATTTTAGTAGAATGCGTTGAACTGGACTCAACAACTTCACTGAAAAGAAAGGTAACTGTGCCGAAAGTCATTAATATGCGCGCATTGCAAAGAAGAAATCAAAGCTGTTAATTTTAGACGGAATCAATCTCGCATGAGACTACTAGCCTGACAAAGTAGTCAAACGAAAAATGTTTAAATTGAGCTGGTTTAAAAGGCATATGACTATTAATGCCGAAGAGGGTTGATTGATGGAAGAGTTTGAGGAGAAGTTCATTAAGCCTATTGTTAACGCTTCTTACCCTGCAACTTTGGCGGCGCTGAGCTTAACAGTTTTGCAGGTTACTGGTCTCGGTGGCACCGCCCCTCCTTTCTCATTAAGGATTACTTTATTGTTGGGGGCTGCGGCGTTTCTTTTGTCTTCGTTTTCTGTCTTCTTTTACAGCATCTACCCAACTCGAAAGAAGCTTTGGACAGTCGCTGCGGTGACCTTTCTCATCGGATTGTTCTTCTCCATTTTCTCGGTGTTACTTCTGTTCATTATCGTATGAGATTGTGAAAAAGTCGTTAACACAATGCACATTTGGAACGAAGCATTAAGAGTGAAAATTCCCAATGTTTAATTAATGTACCGTGTAGAAGAGGGATATCTCAACATGAAGGAAAAACGACTTGACTCGCTGAAGACAGGAGAGGTGAGACTGGTTCTCAAGCCAAAGGTTCAAGGTGTATTTCCAACGTCAAACAGAAGCCCTATGTTTAAGTCGAATAAAGACATTTTCTTCTATTTTTGGTTCGAACTTTGCAGCTGCTTCGAGTTCTTTCAGGTAGACATTGCCTTTTTTTGACAGTTTGAATCTAACACCAACAGCTTTAGGTCCCCACATCTCCGTCAAGAGTCCGTTCCTGACAAGCCTCTTTATTGCCTGTTTGGAAATGCCGAAGCGACCGTGAATTTCTAGAAAGGGCAAAGGTTCCTTTACTAGGGCCTGAAACAACTTAAGCTTCTGGGCATACGAAAGACGCTTGGCTTCTTCACTATTCCCCAAAAGCTTTCCTCCCAACACTGGAGTGGGTGCTTTGTGACTGATCACCCTTCCCTTGCCCGTCAAAATGGACAGAAATCTTGAAGCCACATACTCTTTTTGAATAAGAGCCTCCGTGACTATGCGAGGGTTACTTACCTCTTTATTGAGAAAAGATGTATCATGCATCAGCGGCTTGTTCACAATCACGTTTCGAGGTTTCAGATGCAATTTTCCCAAGAATACATTTATTTTTGACTTTGGAAGGACTCCTCCAAGTATTCTTATTCTCCCAGTGTTGCTACCTATCACCTTCCGCTTCAAACTTAGAGGCTGTTCAGATCTGTTGGGATCACCAAGGGAGCGGATGTCAGATTTTAAACTGTAAACCCCTTTGTCCTCAATAGGGATCGAACCATTTTTCTCAAAACCCTTTTTTTCGGCGTCAAAAGGTTTATTTGGGATTTTAAAAACTCTTTTGCGGCGATGCTGTGGCATTTAAATCATTTGAATATTCGTTTTTTGAATTAATAAACTTGGTTGTTGACAGCATCTGTATTTATGAATCTGAGTATTTTTGATAAGATTTAAACATTGGTCTTCTCGATATATTAAAAGAGGAAACACATGACTGCAACAACTCCGTCCAAAACGGACTTGATATATGAAATCAATTACAATCCTAAGTTTGTGCCCAGGCGTTCCCCTAAAGTTAATATCAAAACAGTCACAATCGAGGGCAAAAAGAGATATTTCATGAAAAATCATGAAAGTGGAAGCCTCTATGACCTTAGTGAATTTGGCAGTGATATTTGGGACCTTATTGATGGCAAACGAACGGTGAAGGAAATCAATGAAGCGATGAAAGGCATGTATAAAGACCTCCGACCTGATTTGGTTAAAGAGGCTCTTCTTTACTATGCAGATGAGGGTGTTCTTGAGTCTGCCTTGGAGCCGGTTAAAAGAAAGAGGGTAAATATTGTTTCTGCATTTATGGTACGTGTAAGCCTCGTCTGGGACAGCACAAGGTTCATCCAATCCATCCATCGGTTGGTTCGGCCTTTCCTAAGGAAATGGCTCCTTTGGCCGATTGTTGTATTCGTTGCCTTCTTTGGGTTGTTATTTGCAAGCAGCTTTGTTTCTATCTTTACTCATAAGGAAAACTTTGAAATATTGGGCTCTTCAGTGGTGGGGTTCTTTTTTTACTACTTCATAGTCCTTGCACCTGTTATTACTATTCACGAAATCTCACATGGCTTAGCTCTTGTTCACTATGGAGGTGCACCTAGAGAAATGGGTACTGGCTTGTACTTCTTTGGTCCCATGTTCTACATTGACGTAACAGATGGATGGAGTTTCAATCGATATCAAAGGATTATGGTTTATGCTGCGGGTCCTATCTCAGAAAGTTTGATTGGATCAGTTATATTGGTCGTTCAATACTTGTGGCAACTCCCCACTTGGATCTCTCACATACTCACCATGGCAGCCTTCTACTGCTTCTGGGGGTTATTGATAGACCTCTCACCTCTTCTGGAAACCGACGGGTACAATATTATGTGTGATGTACTAAAGATTCCTGATCTGCGAGAGAAATCATTCACCTATCTAAAGACAGCTTCGACAAAGCTCTTCAAAAAAAACCTCAAGAAAGAAAAAAAGGCTTTAACTACCAAGACAAAAGCAATTCTCCTCATCTATGTCGCTCTAGCGGCGATCTGGGCAGTGTATCTAGTCGTTCGCTCCCTCATGATCGTCACTTACATGTCTCAAGATACAGCAACTTCTGTTCTTAATGCTTCTTCGGCAATTCTACTCAACCAACCAGCCATGATAACAGCCATTGTGCTGAGCATAGCGTCAGTTCTGTATTTTGGCATGGTAATGTCCGGATATGGGCTTCTGCTCTTTACGGCACTAAAGAAGGCGGTGAAGAGTACTCTTCGGTTCGAGGAGATTCACGATAGAGATCTTTCAGTTTTTCTTTACCTCCCAAAGCGTGTTCCTAATTCTCTCTTCATGAGCTTAAGACAGAAGATGGCGAAGGCGTCGAAGAGTTTCACGCACAATTTCGCAGTTAATCAAACTGGATCAACATGTGTTGCGGTCTTGAGGATGAGTAGTACTAGGCTAGCGTTTGTCCAAGTTAAACAGCACTTTCGGAATATAGAGAAGAAGTTTGATGCCATTTATGAGGGTTTTCTTAAGCGTCATAAAAATGCAATTCTCAAATCGGTGGGGATATATGGTTCTCATGAGACCGGTTTGGCCACTTTACTCTCGGAAATGGGTAAGCAGGGAGAGAGAGGTGGCATTCCGGAGGCAAAAGCTGTTGTTTCTCAGGTTGTTGATAGACAAGCCAAGAATGCGTTGTATCTTCTGCATTCCGCCTATGGTAGGGTGTGGACCGTTGAGTTGCCCCCGAGTTTGTTGCATGAAGTCGGGGAATCCTTGCTTCCAACTCTTCTTGTTGAGGATCTGTCAATTACAGATCTGTATGACGATGTTGAGGATTTCAAGAAAAGAACGATCTATGGTTTTGACACTCTGGCGAAATTAGCTAGTGAAAGTCAGCAGGGTCTTCAGGAAGCGCTTCTTCACCCAGAGAAATATCAAGTTATATCATCCTTCGAGCCTATTAAAAGCCGATTCATATTTGTTGGGAGAACAGAACAAATAGAGAATGCTTTAGATTCCTTGGGCGGTCTCTTTGTCTGCCAAGCTTGGTGCGGTTATTTGGACAATCTCCTCAGCGAAGTAAACCTCAGTCTTCTTGCATTAAACAGGTCTACATTGCCTACCACAAAATCGATAAGATCGATGAAAGACGGAGAGCTCGCAGTTCTGGAGAAGAATCTTTCCATATTGATCACTAACGAAAGACTCGCAAGGGACTTATTAATGGACTTGAAAAGCGACTGCAAATGCGCGAACGCTGAACTAATGGAATTGCAGAGGCGCCTAGAACCGATGGGCGGCTTCAAGGCTGGTTTGCTTAACACTACTTTGCAAATTAATACTGAGAACCTAGCGCATCTTCCTTCGCAATTCGAAAGTTTCAAGGTTCTCTCTCAAGAACTTTACGCGAGAGTCAAAAGAATTGAAAAAATGGTAGAGAGAGAACTCGACGGGAGGAAACCTCAAATTGCGAAGAAAAAGCGGAGAATGCTTGCTTTCTCTCCCTTTTTCATTGTCTTGTCTGCCATTCTAGCTTTTCTGGGTCTTCAGATACTTACTGGTTACATGACCATGATGTTTCTGGTGGGTACAGCGGTGCTACAGGTGTCCTACTGGACTGCCTATTTGTTGCTTTCGAGATCCTTCAGTACTGTTGGCCGTTATCCGTCTCTTGCTTTCCGTCAGGTTCATTTTTTCACTTTTGCTTTCACAAAATCCCTCTACGAATTCATGGCTATTGCAAATGTCCTTGCTCCAATAGAAACAACTTTGGTTAAGTCATAACTAGATAAAATTTGAGGCAGTATGATACGAGGAAAGGAATATATAAAAGAGGGTTTTTACTCCTAACGCCCTTGATTTTGGCGGCTCATGGCGCTACATTTGAGTGGTTTTACTCAACTGTTTTTAAACCAACTTTAGGAGCCGCCTTCAAACCGACCTTGGGAGCCGCTTTTAAACCCACCTTAGGAGCCGCTTTTAAACCCACCTTAGGAGCTTCCTTTAGACCGACTTTGGGGGTTTCCTTCAAACCGACCTTAGCAGTTGTCTTCAGACCAACTTTAGGAGCTGCTTTTAAACCAACTTTAGGAGCCGCCTTCAAACCGACCTTGGGAGCCGCTTTTAAACCCACCTTAGGAGCTTCCTTAAAAGCTACAGCAGGCATCAACGCTGTGACCTTCAACGTGACTTTTTTCGCCTTTCTCTGCTTCAATTTCTTAACCTCTGACATGAGACATCACCTCCTTACCATATCTGCCGCATATATCTAAATGTGTTATGATTTAAAGCATTGTACGAAAAGTACGAAACTCAAGTTTTTTAAGAAAAAACCTCACAAATATTATCCTTGCTACGTCAAATCTTTATTCGAGGGTTTATCTTGAAAAAGGGGGAGGAAGAGGAAGTAGAAGTGGTGTTAGTAGGCCAATCCAAAATGACTCAACGTGGCCAGATAACTGTGCCCAAGGAGGTCAGGAAAAAATTTGGAATAAAACCAGGGAATATTGTGTGCTTCTTCGAAGCAGATGGCTCCGTATTTCTTAAGCTGGGTCCAATAGTTATGACTGAATAAGTGACTTGCTTGATGTTTCCAGTATAGCGGCGCATCGAATCATTTAAGTAACAACAAAAAAAGTGCTGAGAGCGTAAGTTTTAATTTCCTAATCTTACAAAGAAAATAACGTGAGCTGTATGGCAACAAAAGATATAGTCTTGGAGATTAAGAAACCGCACTTCACGGTGAAACTTCACCAAAGTTTGCTGGAAGTGGATTTGAAAGAGGGGCTCAAGAAGGAGTTGGAAGATGTCCTTGAGTCTAAACCAATTCTCAGAGAGAGCTTAGGATTCCTTTTCCAATTCGCTGTGCCTCTCGATGTGCGATTAAAGGACATAAAATCTGTGACAATTGATAAGAAGGGACGGGTTAAGATAGTGATTCCACACCGAAAAGACATCATAATCCCTCTAAAGGCGGTTGAATCGAGGAGACTCGTCGACCAGTTGAACGAGCTGATCCCGATAGAGAAAGCGAAGGAAGCAGGGCGCGAAATGGAATCTGCAAAAGCTAAGAGAGAAAGTGCCCTCGAAAGGGCTGAGGCAGAATATGATGCAGAAGAGGCAGGTAGAATCGGTCGGTAACCTACAATAATAGCAAAAGCTTGCGTGCACATCCTTCTGCTCTAACTTTTTTCCCTCAATCCTCAGTGTGAAAACCTAGAATTAAATGGTCGACTGCGTTTCTGGAAACTTAATAATTCCAATGAACTAAGAATAATGAACGACAAAGTATGGAAGGAGAATAAATGTCTAAAACTTCGCAGCTGCTGAGCTGCCTTCACTGCAATGCACCCATCGACTACGTTCCCGGTGAGACACTCTTTACATGTAAATACTGTGGATACACCTTTTCATGGATAAAAGAAGGTGAATTCAAAGAAATCGCGCTTGGAAAACACTTCATGCTTATCAACAACCATTCTCAGACCCAAATGAAAGACCTCGTGTTTGACTGGATGCGTAAGGGATTCTTTAAGGCTGGTGACCTAACTGAAAAGTCCGAGATAACCGAAATGATGCTCAAGTTTGTACCGATTTGGCTCGTCAACGTGCGTGCGGACACTGTTTATAGAGGGAGAAAGAGAATTGAGACCACAGAAACGAGAACCCATGCTGTGCCTCAAGGAAAGCATGTTGAAGAAACTGTTAGAAGAGTGCATTGGGTGGAAAAATCAGGAGATTTTTCAGACGCTAAGGACTGGAAAGTCTTAGGCGTTAGAGGAATGATCCTTCCCTTGGATAATGTAGAGTTACTGGTTGCGGACAAAGTGCCCTTCAACATCAAGAATGTTTCTCCCGGCGCCAAACTGATTAACGGTGATGTGGACGAGGATCTCGCCAAAAAGGAGGCAGAGTCTAGTATCCGGAATCTGCATGCACGGAGAGCTCGTTCAGAAGTTGATGAATTGCTGTCGATCAACACAAACGTTCATGTGGGTGAAGCCCAGCTGCTCACGGTTCCATTATGGTTCATGCGATACAGATATGAGAATAAATTGTATTCGATTACAGCCGACGGATCCAGCGGAAGAATCATTGAAGGAAAGGCTCCAATTGGAAAATACGACATTTTGATAGTTGCGGTAGTTATTATAGCCATCATTGTCATCATTCTCTTGATCTTGGCTTTTTGGCCAAAATAATCAATGATGTATGTTATTAGTTCGGTTTTGATAGAGTCTATGTTTGAGAGAAGGGTGGCTTAGAAAAAACTAAAGCTTGGCTAACCTATCTCTCTGTGCTGAGGAAAATTTTTTGTGGTGGGCTGAGCTGGTTCTGTTTGTGTTTTGGGTTTTGTTTTTTGGGTGGGTTGTTGTTTCTGGTTGTGTTTGGTTTTGGTTTGGTGCACTTTCTATGTTGTTAAAAGTCACTTTCAACGTTGTTAAATGTGACGTTTAGGCATGGTTTGGTTCATTACATTTACGTGTGGTTTTAATTTTCTGAAGTAGGTTGTCAACTGCGCCTTATGCCTTCTTCTACTATGTTGATTGTTGTTCTGTTGGAGTGAGTCTAGTCGTTGTGTGGGGAATCCTTTTTGTGTTTGACACGGGTTTGGGGTGACGGAATAATGACTTGTTCACAGAAAATGAATATCAACATCTAGGGTTTTAGTTGGGGCCCGACATAGTTGTGAAATAATTTTTTCTATGTGAAAGAGGCTTCACTATAAAGTTAATGGAAGATTTCTCCATAAGGGATATCTTTTTGATATGCAAATTTTGTATCGGAAGAGTTAGTGACGGGTTTACTTCGACAAGCTTCATTTGATGATACCGATGGTTGCCTATGTTTACTCTTCCAAGTCAAAAAAGAAAAAAATGCAAGAAAGGAGAGAAAACAATGAAAAAAACAATTAAAGGAATGCTACTTGCATTATTTCTAGCAAGTACGTTTGCGTTGCATATATTACCAGCAAAAAGCTATGAGTCGCCTTTGCAGTCTAATGTTGCTTGGTATACACTTAACAGCAGAAGCAGTTGGAGTTGGAAGTTTTCGTTTGTACATCTTACTGATTTGCATATTGGAGAAGGCATTGCTGACTATGGTACCCCTGGCTTTGATGATTCGCCACCAGTAGGCGATGTGGGAACTGCGGCTCAAAGATTAAGAGCCGCAGTGAACTGGATCAATGCTAACAAAGGTACGTATAAAATAAAGCTTGTCATAGTCACAGGAGATCTCACCGATAGCGCTGAGAAATCAGAGTTTATGAAGACAAAAGAGATATTAGACGCATTGGATGACGATGTTCCCTACGTGCCGCTTTTAGGTAATCATGATGTGTGGCCTTACACCACCACAGCAGAAGCGTCAACGCCAATAGGGGATCGTTATTTCAAAGCTGTTTTTGATCCTCATTTCTCATGGTTACAGACACGTCCAGGCATCGTGGACTGGAACGACGGTACAAGGAACACACTACAACCATATACCCCTGATACACCGTATTCACATTACTTCCAGACCTTTGCATTTAGCTTTCAATACGGCGCTGGAGCAAGAAAATATCACTTCATCTGCACCGATTTCAATCCATTATGGCCAGCCCCCCACATAGCCTCCGTGGACTATAAAGGTTCAGACATAATGGAAGCTGATCTGCATGATGCTTCTTCCATTCCCCCTTACGCTGGAACTTGGAACTGGTTTAGAGCACATTACAACAATTACATCCAAACACAACAGCCGCCATATCCTGACCATATATTAATATTTGCACATCATCCACTGAACAACCTCTGGGGTGTGGAAAACGTATGGTTATTTAATCCAACTGAGTCGGAAACGGCACGTCGGTTTCTTTGTGGCGGGGATAGCCATAATCGCGATTATTGTTGGCATACTGGACTTTGGCTTGCAGGCCACCTCCACCGAAACGTCGTAGAAGCAATACGGCACTGGGGGTGGCTTCACTATAGAACCGTTTGCCCACGTGTCGAGACCGCAGCATGTAAAGACAATTGGCTAAGAGTGGTGAAGGTATATGGACCAAGTAGCGGTCCTACTGTCGAGTGTTATCCCGAGGAATGCACTGGACAAGAGTTTTCTGTTGATATAGCGGTCGCTAATGTTACCAATCTTTGGGCTTGGAACGCAAGTATGACATTTGATCCAAGTGTTTTGCAGTGCTTAGATGCTGAAGAAGGCCCGTTCTTAAGAAGTGGAGGGTCCACTGAATGTGTTACCAAAACCATTGACAACACTATAGGTGTCATAAAGCTTGCTTATACTTTGCTGCCAAACTCGAGTGTGCCAGTTAATGGAGGAGGAGCATTAACAACAGCGATTTTCAAGGCAATAACAACAGCAAATTCCAGCCTTCACTTAGCAAACGTCACTCTATATGACCCTGCTAATAACCAAATAGTGCTAGACCAGGTTATAGATGGGTATTTCACTCCAAAACATGATATACTGGTCAGTGGAGCCGCCTTTGAACCGCTAGAAGAAGTTTATCCCTCATGGAACGGAGAGGTTAAGTTTGGAGCCATGATCAACAACACTGGTAATTTCCCTGAAATGATCAACATCACATCATATCTTATTCGACCTTATATCCCATGGGAAATCAATGGAACAACAACACTTATGGGAAGTACAATGCTTTCTTTACCCGCGTGGAACTCTTCATGGACGATTCCATTTAAACCTTATGTACGCAATATGACGCTCTATGAACCCTACCTAATAATGGTGGAGGCAAAAATTCCATTTGAATCAGACATCGGGGACAATGTCCTCTATTACTATTATATCATAGTCAAAATGGATGGCGACATAAACTGCGATCGTGTAGTCAACATCTATGACCTCGCTATTCTAGGTTCAGCATGGCTATCCGAGAACGGAGAACCTAATTACAATCTTAAGGCAGACATAAACTGCGATGGCGCAATCAACATCTTCGACCTCGCAATACTCGGAAAACACTGGCTAGAGGAATATCCATAAGAGGGTGAGAAAATGTATAAGAAATCAGTCTTCTTGGCTCTTTTATTCGTGTTATTGTGGTCGGCGCTGCTGCTTTCCATCCACGGAAGAACTGTTGTGGCTTCTCCCTCAACAACTGTTTACATAAGCCCGCCAACAACTACAGCGACTGTCAGCCAAACAATTACAGTATACATAGCCGTCTCTGCCGTCAACAACCTTTGGGGCTGGCAAGCAGGAATGAGCTTCAACCCGAATGTTCTACAATGCCTAAGCTTTGAACAAGACGAATTCTTAAAGCGAGGAGGCACAACCCTGTGGCAGCCAGGAACAATAGACAACACAAACGGAAAAATCACCGCCCACGGATGCACACTCACAACTGGCTCAACACCAGTCAGTGGCAGCGGAAACCTAGCCAAAGTCAAATTCAGATGCAAAAACGCAGGAAGCTCAATCCTACACCTGACAGATGTTATCCTAGTCGACCAAACACCCAACCAGATTCCAGCCAGCATCTCTGACGGAGCAGTACACGTTTCAGCAGCAGTAGGCGGCGTCTGGATACCAATTAATAAGATTGGTTTGCTGACTACCTACATCGGCTTAGCCTCAACAATCCTACTCGCAACTGCCGCAACAGCCATCTATGTTAAACACAGAAAAAAGAAGCAATGAACACACTCAACTCTATATTCCGTTTCCCCTTTTTTTGTTTATAAGAGATAAGGACTGATTGAAGAATAAAAACGCGGTATATCGCTAGCTGATGTATGCGTTGTATTTTTCGCGTTCTTGTCTATCCATTTTTAGGCGTCCTAGAAGCCCTATGAGCATGAAGTCGAAGGTTCCGCCCCAAAGCAGCCAACGCAACTTGTGGTAGGTGTTCAGCAGCTCCAACCCTTTATCGGTAGTCTTGCAGTATGAAAGGTCGCTTTTCATTTCTAGCAAATTTAGTTCAACCAAGGCTGCCACATACTTTCCAAACACCGTAGGCGTTAAACCAGACCGATGATAGAGTTCATTTTTTTTAGCCCCCTTGCTTGCTGCCCTTAGAATCTTGATAACGTTGTCGAGTTCACGTCTGTTTTTCGTAAGGTTGCCTCCACTATGGCGCTGTCATGTCCATGTCCCAATGTTCACGGCGATTTTATTAATGGTTGTTTCAATGGAGAGAATATTGCAGAATCAAGTGGAAGATAACTATAGAACACGTCAATAACGAAGAAATTCAATATTGAGCCTTGTAATTAAGGCTAAACAGCGCCAAAAAGAGGAGAGGTATGGCATTTAGTGCATTCTCTTCCTTAAAGCCATGTTGAATCATTTATAGGTAAAAAGCGTCAAGAGTAACCAATAATGTAGTAATCTTTATTGTTTTATTGGAAGACAATGTATATGTTGTGAAATGACCGCGTTTTAGTTTGCCGCTAGAATGACCTGTGGTTCTTCTTTAGGCTTTTCTTCACTTTTTGGCGGTTCACTTTTCTCTTCCGCTGAAGCCTGCGGCTGTGCAGGTGCTATGGGTTCAGTTGTTGGCGGTTCAGTAGGTTGCGTTGTTGATTGCTCAGTTGGTTCAGTGGATTCTGCTTGCTCATTTTGCTCCACTGACCCGCCAGGTTTCTCATGTGACTCGCTTGGTGGTGGCTCTGTCTTGGCTTCGGTCTGAGAAGGCTCAAGTGATTCTTTCGTTTTTTCTATCTGATTCTGAGACTCTATGGGTGGTGTAGGAACCAATATGCGAGATACAATTGGAGTCGTAGTCTCAGCTTCCTCAATGACCTTAGCCCTCATCTGCATTGTTAAAGCCATAGTCATCAACCCAAGCGCTAAGACCACAGCACCAAATCCTGTATAGGCACTAAGAAAGAGCATTGAAAATCCCCCACCTAACATCATGGTTGCAACAGCGATTCCTGCCCAGAAAGCTTCTTCTTCGGTTATCATGGGTCAAGTCTCACTACTCTCGCAGATTCGAGTGACGGAATATTTAACTCATATGAATTTTAAATCCATAAATGTTGGATGACCAAGAACAATGTTTGAGAAGATCTTTTGATTGCCGTAGAACCATATTACAGGATTTAAAGAAAGAGGCAACCTTAAATGTTGACATTTAAATTTAATCTAACCGCAAAGAATGCAGAAATGGGCGAACCACATGAAACCACTAACCATAGTATATTGGACAAGGTTCTCGTTAGGTGTTGTAGCAGCCTTAATATGTGCTTTCCTTAGCACGCCTCAGAGCGGTTTTAATATTTTCAACGGCGCTACCATAGCCTTACTTATCTATATAATCACATACTACATTTACAAGGCTCGGTTTCTGACGAAGGTTGAAAAACCTTCAAAACTCTTGTCAACAGGAGTTGGTGCCTACTTCCTATCATGGTTAGTGATGTGGGTTCTATTCTACACAATCTTTTACGTGCACCTCTGATTTTTAATGAACTAAAGGCGTTAAAACCCTGTTCATGGCATCGTCTGCTATAGCGACGGCATAGCCCGCAATTCTTCGTAGGTCACGGGCAATCATACTCAAAGTTATAGCGGCATCCACATCTTTCACCCTTTCCATGACGCCTTTGAGAAGCATCTCTTCCTTTTCTCGAACCTCGATCATTTTGTTCAACACCGTGATTGCTAATTTTACATCTTTTTTTAAGAAGGCTGAAGCTGCGTTCATTTGCGTTTCAGACGCAAGCTTAGACATGCCTGCAATAGTCTTCAAAATCTCAGAGCTTATCCTCTTTTTTCCCTCCAACTTGAGAACGTGCCTTGCAATGGAAGAGGAATGATAAACCAGTCGGCTAAGGTCTCGGGCTACCAGAGCAAAGGTTATGCACTCCTGACAATTTCTAACGCCGATTTTGCCAGCGATTGTACGACTTAAACTTGCTAGTGCAACATGCCTAATCATAACGCGATAATGTCGCTGAGCCTCCCCACTTCGTTCTTGCACCTCTTTGGCTAGGGGCAGGTTCCATTCCAACAGAGACTTGACAGCATCCTCTTGCAATTTCAGCGAGAAAGCTGAAGCCTTCGCAATAAGCGACTCTAATGAAAAAGTGGCTGGATCAATTAAAACCTGAAAGCTCAGGCGATTTGCTTCTTCTTCTGCCACTTCCACGCCCGGGAGCTCAGTTCGAAGTTGTTTAAGCCTCTTCTTCTGCTCCGCTGACATAATCTTTTCTGAAATTATGTTGAGGCGATTGCTGCCTTGAATATAGTATGTAGCCACGCAATATTCGAGCGCTCGCAAGCTTGGAAATTCCTCAAGTGAAAGCGTCACCTCCAAAGGCTCTTCGAACGCCGCGCCCATTGGGAAAATTCTTAAAGAACCGTCTTCCTCCTCCGACACGGCAATTTGTTCGCCGCTCTTAAGCTGGCGTTTTTCAACCCATTGTTTGGGCAATGATAACGTGAAGCTTCCTCCCTTGATTTTTTGTAGCTTTCGTATGTCCAAGATGTGTTTCCCTTCATGTGCGTGACTAGAATATTCTGTATATAAGTTATATAAAAAGGCGTTTGAAAATATTTTTCTCCAAAATGATTAAATCAAACCTTCACAACTCTTATGCTTCAAGACTTGATGCATTTAAACCTAACAGACCTGTGAGTTTCATGACCACCCATGTGAAGGTTCTGCTTCACGCCATGTTCAAAGAGATAGCTGGTAAGAGAGAAATCACGCAGGAGTTGAAAACGGACTCTACGCTTCGAATAGTCTTAGACGAGCTTGCCAGAAAATATGGAAAAGACTTCAAAACTATATTTGATCCCAAAACGGGGCAGATAGGTGCTGACACTTTGGTTATGCTTAACGGTCAAAGCATAAGAAAAACGGATGTGCAACTCAAAGATGGAGACATTGTTATGATATCCGTTCCTATAGGCGGAGGCTGAGTTACAGTGAGTGAGGTTAGGTGTGTAAACTGCCGAAAACGGTTCCAAGTTCCACTAAACACTGAAACAACAACCTGCCCCTACTGCAAAACCGCATATAGAATCTCTTGGCCCACACCAAACCAAGCCAAGGTGAGAGGATTAGCCTAGGAGGACAATAAAGAAGGGTGCAAGTATGGTTTTGAACAAAAAAATAGCTTACATAGACTTATCCAACGGCAAAGTTGTCCAGAAACCAATTCCAAAAGAGATGCGCACGTTCTATCTGGGCGGTAGGGGCATCAACGCATATCTTTTATACAATCACATAAAGCCCAAAATCGACCCATTGACTCCAGAGAACACGCTACTTGTCGGCGCAGGACTGTTAGGAGGCATTCCATGCCTCGGCTCAGGACGATGCGATATTGCTGCAAAGTCGCCTTTAACAAGCGCTGTAGGAGACTCAAACATAGGTGGCTTCTTCGGACCCGAACTTAGGTGGGCTGGTTTTGATCATCTAGTCATTTCTGGTAGAGCAACAAAACCAGTATACATTTGGATAAACGATGGCGAAATCAGCATTAAAGACGCCTCTCATCTACGGGGAAAAGATACCTTTGAAACTCAAACCGTCATAAGAAGCGATCATGGCGACCAAGACATCAAAAGTATAGTCATCGGAGTTTCAGGTGAAAATCTAGTTAGATTTGCAAACGTGCGCACTGGGATGAAGAACTCGGCTGGCAGAACAGGTATGGGCGCTGTTATGGGTTCCAAAAACCTCAAAGCCGTTGCAGTCCGAGGAACAACAAATTTGGAATTTTCTCACCCTGACGAGCTTCTGGATTTCTGCAAAGAAATGAACGACATGATAATGAGTACAAGGTGGGCTAAGGCTCAGTCAAAATGGGGGACGATGATAATCTACAGCAACACGAACACAGCCGGTCTCATTAGAACCAAAAACTTCGAACTCAACAGACTTGAAGAAGGCCAAGACTTGGAACCCGAAAACATCGACCGATATTCGATTGGCACCTCTGGATGCTACGGTTGTGTCGTCCACTGCAGACACCGATACGTTTTAAGAGAGGGACCATATGCGCCTCTTTTCGGTGAAGGCCCAGAATATACGTCACTTGGCGCGTTTGGAACCATGGTAAACTGCAAAAAGATGGAAACAATTCTCGTGGCTAATCATCTCGTCAACAAATACGGCTTGGACACGTTGGAAACTGGGGGTCTCATCGCTTGGGCTATGGAACTCTACGAAAAAGGAATACTTAGCGACAAGCAAACTGATGGCTTGAAACTTGAGTGGGGCGACGAAAACGTAGTGTTTGAATTAATCCGCAAAATCGCCTTAAGGGAAGGCTTCGGCGACACTCTGGCAGACGGTTTCAAGGGCGCAATAGCTAAAATCGGAAATGATTCTGAATACTATGCTATTCACGTAAAGGGCATGAGTAACCTACACTCTGATGAGCGTCCGACACCGAGTTTTGCATTGGGCATCGCAACCTCAACCCGAGGCGCAGACCATTTGCGTAGCCGCCCAGCCATTGACATGTACGGTTTGCCTCAAGAACTACTGGAAGAAGTCTATGAGGGCTCGGTTTCTTCTGACTACACTTCTTATGATGGAAAGCCTCGAATGATCTGGTGGCAGGAACGCCTCTACGCAGTCACAGACTCAATCGGCTTGTGCAAGTTCCAAACCATGTTCTGCGCTGTTCACGCACCCAAGTGGGATGAATTCTCTAAACTGATCCACTTGGCAACTGGGCTGGAATTTTCGAAAGCTCAGCTGATGGAAATCGGTGAAAGAATCTACACTCTTGAGCGACTGTTTAACATGCGGGAGGGCTTCACCCGCAAAGATGACACCTTGCCCGAACGCTACTTCCAAGAGCCAACTCCAATCGGTTTGCCAGTTGCCAAAGGCAAAAAAATCGACAAGGTAAGGTTCGAAAAAATGCTAGATGAATACTACGCACTTCACGAGTGGGACAAAGAAGGAACACCCAAAAAAGAAACTCTAGAGAGGCTTAGACTAGACAAGGAACCAACACACATTATTTGAGGAGGAAAAAGATTGCAGAAGATTTTGTTCATTGACCCAGAAAAATGCACAGGATGCCGAATCTGCGAGACTGCTTGCTCTCTTCATCACGAGAAGGTTTGTAACCCCGCGCTCGCTAGGGTTCATGTGGCAAAGTGGGAAACGGCTGGTCTCTATATTCCAATTGTGTGTGTGCAGTGCGAGTCGCCGATCTGCCAAACTGTATGTCCGATGCGTGCCATAAAACGCGATGAAAAAACGGGCGCTGTTGTAATAGATTACGAAGTCTGCGTGGGATGCCGACTCTGCGCCATCTATTGCCCATTCGCTGGAGCCCAAATTGACACTAAGAAAGGACAAGTCTTGAAATGCGACCTCTGCGGTGGCGAACCAGTCTGCGCCAAATTTTGCGACCCAAAAGCCCTGCAATTTATAACTGCTACGACCGCAAATATGACGAAACAGCGAGCAGCTGCTCAAAGATTTTCTGAGCTCATGAAAAAAATGTTGGCTACTCCTTCAAGCGACCTTTGAAATCGATGCTTCGATAACTTCCGTTATGTCATATACTTTTATTCCAATTGATTTTTTGACTGATGCGTATCTAAAGTTGATGTGGCATGTTGGGCATGTTGTAATCAGCCCAGAAACGCCCAGAGGAGCCGCATCTTTGACCAGTCTCTCAGTGGCAGAGCTCATGGCAACCGAGTTGTTAAAGGACCATAGTCCACCGCCAGCTCCGCAGCATCGAGCACGTTTCTTGTTCAGCGTCATCTCGATAAATTCAAGATCCGGTACTGCATTCAACACGTTACGAGGCGAAGCGAAAATGTTGCTGTGGCGACCCAAGGAGCATGGGTCGTGATAAGTGACTTTCCAGTCTAGACTCCGTGGAACAATTTTACTTTCTTCAATAAGGCATTCCACGTATTGACTTGCGTGCATGACTCGGCAGGGCAGTTCGATGTTTAATATTTCTGGGTACATCTTGGTGAAAGTGTAATAACAACCTGCGCAGGGCGTGACAACGGTCTCAGCTCTGGTTGCCTTTACTCTTTCGAAAAGCTTGGCAGCGTTTTCTCTCGCCTCACTCCAGAGTCCTGCGGCGAGCAGAACGTATCCACAGCATCCTTCTCTTTCGCCCAAGAAGGTGAAATCAACTTGTGCCCTATTCAGGACGTTGCCCAACGCTCTAGCTGTGTTTGGAGTGCGAGTTGAGACGACGCAGCCAACCCAATAGAGAACGTCAGCCCTCTTTGGAAAAAATCCTTTCTGTTTAAGCTGTTCAGTCCATGCGACTCGCTTGTTCGAGGGCATTCCACCTGGATCTCCAACATCGAAGATGTTTTTGGCTACCCTTGCAAACAGTTCCGGCGCGCGCTTCTTCTCAGCAAGACTATACCTTGCATCCATTATGGCTTTTCTAACCTGTGTGGTTTCGAAGCATTGGGCGAAGCAGAGTCCACAAAGACTGCAGGTGTATAGAACGTCAACAAGCTTTAGGGAAGACTGCAAGGCACCATTAAAGAGTGCTTGAGTCAGAAGCGTTCTTCCTTTAGAAGACCATGTTTCTATGCCGTTAAACGACGAAGACACCGTGCAGTAGCCACTACACACATTGCAGTCGATGCATTTCTGAGCTGGTAGACTAGATAAAAAGAACTTTAAGGCGAGAGCAAGGTTGCGGAAAGTGCCGTGTCCAGTTCTATGGATCTTTTCATCTTCTGTTGTTCGCAATTCTTTTTTTATGTCAACAGTTTCAAGCTCAGGCTGAACCGCATTGTCAAGCAAGACAACAATAGCTTTGCCTGCTTCAACAATGTTTGAGCTTTTGGCACCTCTTCGAACCAGATTTAAGCCTTCCCTTTCTGCAAGCTCCGTGACTTTTCTCTCTTGCTCATCCGATGACACTCGTACAACAACGTCAAGTCTTCGATGCTGCGGCACTCTGAAGTAGTGTTCAAAAGAGTAAACGTAAAGGTCTTCGGCATCAGTAAGGACGTTCGTCTCTCCGACGATCCGTTTGAACCCTTCGAGAACACTGCTTTTCAAGGGCATCTTTTAATGACCAACGGAAGTCTCTTTAGAATAAAGACATTGCTCTGTGGTTCAAATAAACGCTTTCTTTCAGAGTTCATTTCTTGAGTATTTTTCTGCCCATGAATCCGCTGACAGTGCCTAACGCCCCTCCAATAGCAAACCCCAGTAGACCGAGAAGACAATGAAGGCGTCTACAATAGGCGCTTACACGTTGAGAATTTTGTAGATATAAAGAAGTAGAAAAATGACTCTCATGACACTTAGCAAGCTTGTTATAGAAATGATTGGTTGGAAGAAAGTTGCAGTTGTTTCGGAGAGTTGTGGCAGAATTAGGAGGTTAATGAGAAGGGGAGTTGCAATGAAAGAAAGTGCCAAAAAGAAGTATTTGCCTCGGAGCGCACTCGCTTGTTGCATCTGAGGCAAAAGCTGGAGGATTCTATCTTCGTGAAGCCTCTTGCTGATTTTAGTGATCTCATTGTCTAAATCACTTAACGCTTTAACAACCTCGCGGTGGACGTCTGCTAAACTTTTGTCAACGTTTTCTTTTAGTTTTAAAACAGACATAGAGCTTTTGAGAGCGGCCTCAAGTCCTGGTTCAATGTTTGATTTCTTAATAAAAAAGGCGGATGGCGCTTCCCATGTGTCTATTATTTGTTTGATGAGTTCGAATATTTGCCATTCTTTTTTGATATTTTGTCTTCTTTTTTGGTAGACTTTGTAAAGGTTCGAATCCATTTCTGAGAGCATAAGACCCGTTTCTGGCAGTCCTTGTTGTCTTAGTTTCAAATTTAAGAGAACCGCAAAATTGACAAACATTAAAGATGCTTTTCTTGCGATTCTTTCGTACAGATTTCTCTCTTGGGCAATTGTTGTGGTCTCGGCAAGTTGAGTGAATGTTTTTTCCAATGCGTGCAAATGGGTTTCAATTGATTGCATTTTTTCTAATGATAATACTTCAGAGAGATAATGCGGTGACTTTTCGGTGAGATCGCTTGCGAGTTCGCTGAATCTTCCTTGGGTGAACATCAATCCTGCCGTTATGATTCCGAGCAGTGTTCCAAATGTTGCCGTGGTTGTTTCCAACGCCGTTTTCAAATCTCCATAACTTATGGATTTAGTTATGCTCAGCCATGTTAGAATGTAAGTTACTCCTACACCTACCAAAATAACGGAAACGAGAAATGAGGACTTCAAATAATTCATCTGTGGTTCACTAATTCAAATGCAAGGGTGCATTTACCAGTGCCTTTTATCAACGCCTTGTTCCAAGTGCAGACACCTCTCGTTGGACCCAGCGTAGTGTCAATAATCACCTTGGCCCCACTCGCGCAGATTAGATCACAAAACTTGCTCTTAACATCCAGACCAACGTCTTTACTGACATGAAGCATAGGGCAATCTGATATGGCAATAGCGAATTCTGATTCTGTCAACTCGACTGGCTGAAATTCTGCTCCACCAAAAGCAAGATAGATTTCCAAGACTTTTGCCAAAGTCTTCATGTTGTTGTCCTTCAGTCCGAGGATTTCTTTTATCCCTTTGATTACAGTCATATCGGTTTCGCTGATCTGAGCTGCCAGTTCTTGTTCTCCATGTCCAGACTTTTCAAGAATTGGTATAATCACTTGAAGAGGTGGGTATTGATGTTTTTTCAACAGATCTCTGATTTGCTTTTCAGCAGTCTTCTTCAACTCTCTACCCACATACAGTTATTGGGGTTTCATTGATAAACATTTTTGGCTCCTAAAAAAGAAATCCATATAAAAGCACCAAACATAATAAGCCTAAATTCCAAACATCAAACGTGTTAAAAAAGGGGAAATGGTTTATGGGATTAGATTGGTTACCGAGAGACAACGAACTCAAAAACCATGCGTTACACGGTGAAATGCATTGGAGCAAACAAGCTCCAGGCATCATATATGAAAAGCGACCCTTAACAGACCCTCAGGGAAAGCCAATCGACGACTTGTTCGTGTCATGGATTATCTTAAACAACCCTCCACAGTACAATTCGTACACAACCGAGATGGTGAAAGGCGTCATTGCAGGTTTTGAAAATGCCTCACTAGACCGAAGCGTCGTGGCTGCTGTCTTCACGGGGGAAGGAAACAATGCCTTCTGCACTGGCGGAAACACCAAAGAATACGCGGAGTACTATAGCAAAAGACCCAACGAGTACGGTGAATACATGGAACTGTTCAATCATATGGTAGACTCAATACTCATGTGCAAAAAACCTGTGATCAACCGAGTGAACGGCATGCGAGTAGCTGGCGGGCAAGAAATCGGAATGGCATGCGATATCTCTATTGCTTCAGACCTAGCCATTTTTGGGCAAGCGGGTCCAAGGCATGGGTCCTCGCCAGATGGAGGGTCCTCAGATTTCTTGCCTTGGTACCTGAGCATGGAAGACGCCCTGTGGAACTGCGTCTCATGTGAGATGTGGAGCGCCTACAAGATGAAAAGACTCGGTTTGATAAACAAGGCGGTTCCAGTCATAAACGATGGAGGCAAGTGGGTTCGCAACCCGTCAGTTGTTACTGACCGATACGTGGACGACGGCGAGATTGTCTACGGCGAGTTCAAGACCGGAGAAGAATACGAGAAAGCGAACGATTACCTTAAGCAGACTAGAGAACAAAACAAGATCAGCCTCGAACTCTTGGACAGAGAAATAAACAAAGTGACTTGGCTGTTCGCGAACCTCTTTCCGGGCTGTCTCATAAAGGCAATTGACAGTGTGCGAGCAAAAAAGAAGTTCTTCTGGGACCAAGCGAAAAACTACAACAGACACTGGCTGGCAGCCAACATGAATTATGAGGCCTTCATTGGGTTCCAAGCTTTCAACACGAGGAAAACCACTGGCCGGGACACAATCGACTTCCTAAAGCTCAGACAAATGATCGCCCAAGGCAAACTCGCTGAAGACGAAATGTATGAGGCTGTCTTGCCAAAGCCCAAGGCTCAACCGACCAAATAAGCAGGTTCAAGTTGAAAGGCGAGAAACATGAGTAGAATGCCTAATAAAATAAAAACTTGGCAGATGACACGACCATGGACTAAGGACCCAAAAACAGGCCAAGTCATTGAAGGACTGTTAGAAAAAGTCGAGATTCCAGTTCCAACACTTCAGCCCAACGAGGTCCTCGTGGAAATAGCGGGTTGCGGTGTTTGCCACACCGACTTGGGATACTTCTACGACGGAGTTCTCACGGATACTAAGCCGCCGCTCACGTTGGGGCACGAAATAAGTGGCACCGTGGTGGCTGGGGAGAGTAGTCTTTTAGGCAAAGAGGTCATTGTGCCAGCTGTTATGCCCTGCAACAAGTGCGACATCTGCGCCTCTGGAAGGGGAAATCGCTGTTTGTCTCAAAAGATGCCGGGAAACAGCCTCGGCATATACGGAGGTTTTTCAAGTCACATCCCTGTCCCCGCTGAAGACTTGTGTGTTGTGAGCGACCGAGGCGATTTTCAACTCTCTGAGCTGGCTGTGATAGCTGACGCTGTGACAACTCCGTATCAAGCGTGTGTAAGGGCTGGAGTCAAGCATGGAGACAATGTTGTGGTGGTTGGCGTCACAGGTGGTGTGGGCAGCTACGTGGCTCAGATGGCAAAGGCTTTTGGGGCTAAAACGGTCGTAGGCATTGCCCGTGACCCTGAGAAGCTTGAAAGAGCCTTAAAGTATGGTGTTAATTTTGTCATCAACTCTTCTGGCAAGAATGAAAACGATGTTCGCAACGAGTTTCGGGAACTGTGCAAGTCTCATGGTCTTCCAAGCAATTACGGTTGGATAGTGTTTGAGGTCACTGGTACTGCGGCTGGACAGGCTATAGCGCTTAATCTATTATCCTTTGTTGGAAAGTTGATCGTCATAGGCTCTGGCATGCAGAAGAACGAGTACCGCATCTCAAGACTGATGGCTTTCGACGCTGAGATTATTGGCACTTGGGGTTGTCCGCCCAAATACTATCCAAAAGTGCTGGAAATGGTGCTGAACCAAACAATCAAGATCAAACCATTCACCGAGACTAGGCCAATGAGCAAGATCAGAGAGGTGTTTGAAGAAGCCCACACAACAAAAATGATGAAGAGAATTGTCCTAACGCCCGACTTTTAAAGACACTCACCTTTTTCCATGTCTTTATACAACGAAATCTTTCATTTGGCGAGTTGTTTTTCACCTTATTATTTTTGAGTTCTGGAACATTGTAGGCTTGGAGGCGGGTGTTCTAATCATTAGGATTTTATGTAGCCACATGTTTAGCAGAGGGTTGGGCGAGAATGAAAAGCTCCAAGCTTAGACATGCTGTTGAGGCCGTCTTTACACTGTTACTTTTTACTCTGCAAAACATAGTGCTTGTTGGTCCATTTATCAGCACCATGTTCACCCCGCTCTTTGCTTACCTCGTCTCGCTTAAAATATTCTATCCATATTTGGAGAGGGAAATCAATGTGCTTCTTTTCTCAGAGCAGTTCATACTTGGTCGCATTATCGCCGTAATAGGATTCCTAATATTCTTGTGTGCAGCGATTCAGTTTCTCAAAGGACGAAAAGGTCTTGTTAAAACTGGTTTTTATTCAGTTGTTAGACATCCTCAATACACAGGAATAGTGGTGATTGCTCTTGGACTCACAGCAATGTGTTTAACGTTGACAAGTCAGCCGCAGATTGTGTTCATGTGGTTGATACAGGTTCTTGGTTACATTGCACTTGCACGCTATGAGGAATGGCATTTGGAGAAAAAGTATGGAGAGAACTATCTTCAGTATAAACGAAACGTTCCATTCATCTTCCCTCTAAGATGTCCGTCCAAAGTTTCCGAAACGCTTTTCACAATTTCAATATCAGTTATCATTGCCTTTAGCTTATTGTTAGTCCCTCTCAATTTTCTCCGTTTCCAATTGCTATAGTAATGGTATCCGTCAACGCTACTAAGGTCTTGTAAAGACCTACTTCTAAAAGCCCTTTTCTTTTCCCTTTTTAGACAAAAAACTTTTCAAATGGGACCATCGACATGTATCATTGAGGACTTTAAGAGTGGAAGAGGAACAACGCAAAAAGAGGAAACGCAAGAGACAGTTAGCCGTGCTCAAAGAGGAGGAGATTCTGAGCGAAACCCTCCCAGAGATGATGGCTGTTCTAGAAGAACTAAGAAAAGAAGGAAGATACGTTGACGTGCAGATTTGTCCCAGATGCAAGAGCGCCAAAGTAAGGAGAGTAGGCTCTATGAGCGGCGACATGTCTGGGCACATGGCTATAACACCTGTGAAATACGAGTGCCTCGACTGCGGATGGAGAGAACGCCTAGTCATAAAAGCAACCAACCGCCCCCTCGGCTGGAAAGAAATGGCCATAATCGCTGAAGCCCTAGACCTAAAAGAAGAGAAATAAAGCCAGAAAAGAGCGCAAACATAGGTATGTAAATGTGCACTCGTTGAATGCTTGCAAACTAGCCTTGTGCATTCTATTGAGAGAGGATGAGTTAAGTGAAAAGAGTAGAGTCATATTATGATGAAACGTCGTCAAAGTATGATGGTACATTTGACATTTTGTACTACAAAATCTATGATGCTATCACTTGGAAGTATCTGGAACCCTACGTTCCTTCACGCTCCGACTCTCTAATTCTGGATGCTGGCGGCGGGACAGGAAGGTGGTCTATTCGCATGGCTAAGAAAGGATGTAGAGTTATCTTACTAGATAGTTCAGAAGGAATGTTGAAAATCGCAAGAGAGAAAATAGAAAGAGAGAATCTACATAACCAAATAATCATTGAGAAGGGCGACATTACAAAATTAAACTATCCAAACGAAACATTTGGCATGATTCTCTGTGAACATGCTATTTTCCTTTTGGAAAAGCCAGACGCCGCCATCAAAGAGTTTGCGAGAGTTCTGAAGAAAGGAACACCGTTGGTTATCTCTGCCCAAAATCGTTATGTGCATTCACTTGTCCACTTACCAAACGTAGAACTTCCTAGCGTCGAAAAGCTAGATGAAGCAATCAGTATATTATCACGAGAAAAATACGATTCCATGACCAAAGACGGCAAGGTAAAAATCTACACATGGACACCAGACGAATTTCGAACTTTGCTAGAAGCAAATGGATTCACCATAAAGAGAATTGTTGGCAAGGCAGTTACAATGCCATTACGAATTACAAACGAGCTGTACAGTAAAAAAGAGTGTTCGAAGGATCTGTTTAACAGAATACTTCAGCTCGAACTTAGCTTGTGCGACAAACCCGATGCGTTGGCGTTGGCAGGGCATCTGCAAGCAATAGCATTTAAGTCATAATTAAGATGAGACCCAATTAGAAATTGTGTAGGCGCAACATGGCATCTAACTGCTTCAAGTTTTTCTAGACAGTTTTTCCTCTTCGGTTAATGCTTATATGAATGAGTGATGCATATGATTCAAAACTCGCTTTGGAAGGCGCTTCTATGAAGAGAACCAAGGTTGTCATAATGGGAGCAGCTGGAAGGGACTTTCACAATTTTAACGTCTTCTATAGAAACAATTCCCAATACGAAGTTGTAGCCTTTACCGCTACTCAAATTCCAGGCATAGAGAAACGAGCTTATCCACCTGAACTAGCAGGTCCACATTATCCACGGGGGATTCCGATCAGATCAGAAGAAGAGTTGCCAGAGTTAATCAAGAAAAACGAAGTTGAAGAAGTCGTTTTTGCTTATAGTGATGTTTCCCACGAGTACGTAATGCACAAGGCCTCGCTAGCGTTGGCTAACGGAGCCGACTTCCGACTCATGGGACCCAAAACAACCATGTTGAAGTTAAAGGTTCCAGTGGTCTCAATATGCGCTGTTAGAACGGGTTCTGGAAAAAGCCAAACCTCAAGAAAGGTTGCCAGAACATTGAGAAAAAGGGGCTTCAGAGTAGTGGTTATTCGACATCCAATGCCCTACGGCGATCTAGCCAAACAAGCATGTCAACGTTTCGCTTCTTACGAAGACCTAGACAAGCATGAATGCACAATTGAGGAAAGAGAAGAATATGAACCACACATAGACAACGATATCATCGTCTACGCGGGAGTCGACTATGAAAAAATATTGACAGAAGCCGAAAAAGAAGCTGACATAATTGTTTGGGATGGAGGCAATAACGACATCCCATTCTACAAATCGGACCTCCACATCGTGGTGGCTGATTCTCACAGACCTGGGCACGAGATAGCGTATCACCCTGGGGAAACCAACCTAAGAATGGCAGATGTTGTCATCATCAACAAGGTTGACACAGCCAACCCGACCAATGTCGCCACTGTGAGAAACAACGTAAAGGCTGTGAATCCAGACGTTACAATCATAGAAGCCGCATCTCCCATAAGTGTAGATAATCCAAGATTGATTAACGCCAAACGAGTCCTCGTTGTTGAAGACGGACCAACCTTGACCCATGGAAACATGGCATATGGTGCTGGAGCAATTGCAGCTGAGCGATATGGGGCTGGAGAAATAGTTGATCCACGACCTTACGCAGTGGGCTCCATAGTTGAAGCCTACAAAAAATATGGGCACATCGGAGCGGTTCTTCCAGCACTGGGTTACGGCAAGGAACAGATACGTGAACTTGAAGAAACCATTAACAAAACACCATGTGATGTTGTTCTCATTGGAACTCCCATCGACTTAAGACGCGTCCTTAAGCTGAACAAGCCAGCGGTGAGAGCCAAATACGAGCTGCAAGAAATAGGCACACCAACACTCGAAGACATACTTAAAGAAAAGTTTCCAAAGAAATAAAGATGAACTCTATTTCTAACTTGAGAACGTGATTGAATGCCGGAAAACAGCATATCAAGAATACCAATGAAATTCATCATCGAAAGCACAGGAGAAGCCGAAGGCGAATTGATTCGCCATCTAGCCCCAAGAACCGTGGACGCCATCGTCAAAAAACTACCCGTTGAAGGTCGAGCAGCACTTTGGAAGGAAGAAGTCTATTTCGAGATCCCAGCGACAATGGGCGAAGAAAAAGCAAAACCCACAGTGAAGAAAGGCGACCTAGCATACTGGCCTATGGGACATGCATTCTGCATCTTCTATGGCGATTCGCAACCTTATAGCCCAGTCAATGTTATAGGACATGTTACAAAGAATCTGGAACTGTTTGGTCGAGTGAAGAGCGGCTCAGTTATACGGGTTGTGCGGATCTAGGGAAACTGAATTTTGGTATCTGCCCATTCTTTTAGGAGCTTGGCACATCTTTTCTGGATGTCTTCTCTTTTGCCTTTGGCTTTGAGTGCTCTTAAAAATTCCAAGCGCTTTTCCATAGCGACTGCTTCGCCTGCTCCATAGTATAAGTTGCCTTCTAGGTAGTCTTTCATCTGCTGCGCCTTCTGCACTATGTAACTGGCTGCATCTACAAGGTCTGTTAGCATAGACATGTTCGCCCATATGGCGGCGTCAGCTTCATGAAGCTGGCTGAAGCCCTTGATTTCTATTATTTGGCGTATGTATGTACGCAGAAAGTCATAGTAGTCTGCTGTCTTGATGAGTTCCAATACTTGCCGCATCTTGCCTTGGAATTGTGGGCTTCCTTGAATCTTCAGGATGTGCATGTAACCTCTTTGGATTAGTTCTCTAGCTTTGTCAACTTCCTCTTGGGTATAAACGCGCTTTGGAAACCCCAACACTTTGCCTCATAAAACGGAAAAGGCGCCTAGTCATGGGGTTTATATATTTTGAGGTTCTTGCTTCCCGAAACGTGTTCGAGAACGCCTCTCTGTGCCAGCTCGTCGAGCATGTCGCGTGCAACGCTTAGGCGTAGGTTGAAGCGTGAGGCAACGGCGAAAGGTGTTACCGCCTTCATTTTTTTGATTTCGCCTACGACCTTTTCGCTTTTTAGGTCGGGCAGAATTATTCCCGGTGCCTTTTTTTCAGGAGCCAGCCCGCCTGATTTACTTCCTTTTTTAATTGCTTCATCTTTCTTGTCTTGCATTCTTTCCATTTGTTTAAGTGTGAGCTTTTTCTTTCCACCCATTGTTGATCGACCGAGTTGCACATGAAGGATGCTGTTGCTTATAGGTTTATTCCTGTATCCGTAGCGTCTATTCCCCAATGTCCGCCGAACCTCTTGGGTCTTCGATAGATATGAATTCCTTGGAGTTCATCGAATTTCTCAAAGCCCACGGCGGCAAGTTTTTTTGCTTCCTCGATGGTTGTTGCTGTAGCAACATCGAACTCGTCGTCTTTGAAGGCGACGAGCTGAGTGTACTTCATGGTGTTCTCGATGCGCTTGTGCCCAAGCAATTTCTGAACCAAGAGTATGTTTCGGGTGCAATGGTAGACCATGGTTGCACCCCAATGTCGGAACGTGGTCAAAGAAATCTTTCGCAACCTTGGATTGTTCAGGCGCCGCGCGGCTCTTTTTCGCATCTCAAGGAAACTCTGAGAGATACTGTCATAGGTTCGTGGAAAGATCAAGTCGGATGTCTTAGGCAACAGATTGAGCATAGCGATGAGGTTGGATGAAACTCTGAGCTGACGTGGATTGTGGTTCTTTACGGGTTGGTTGATGGTTATGGTGTTGTTAGATTCGGCGACGTCTAACCACCGGAGCCTCAACGCTTCTCCCGGGTCCGCAAAAGTTTCCTTAAGAGTTTGAAGATACGTTCGCATCAGTTTGCTTTGGCAAAAAACGATCAACGCATCAAGCTCTTTCTCGTCAGGGATCCAAGGCAAATGTTCTTCTTGGCGCAATTTCGGCGGAGACCATTTCAACTCTAGCATTCTGGCAAAGGCGTCGTAAGCATAGATCGCCAAGATTTTTGTCCCATTCTTCCAACGTTGCTTCATGATTGTGGCTTTGACGCTCTCCGGGTCCAGTAGGTTGGCGCCCTTTCGTGCAAGACGCCCTATGATCTTAGGATACTCTGTCCCAGCACTGGCGCCCTCTTTTTCAAGAAAAGCCATGTACTTGACGATTAATCCCTTGAGTGTTGCTGGATCTGTCGGTGTGGCTCCCGCTGCCTTCTCTTCTGTTCGGGTTTCCACTGTGACCAAGTTTGTCATCGCTCCATCAGCGACGCGTACTCGGCGATTAGAAGCTAGGGTTGCGTGCGAATTTAAAATCTGTCTATGAACGGTTGAAACCCTTTCAGAAGGTTCAGAGAAGCGAAAACCACAGAGACAACAGATCCAACGTTGAACAGGAGCGGTTTTGCCACGTACATAGCGAAGGCCATCCCTCCAAATCTTGGCAGACCCACATTCGGGGCATGAATGGGTTTTGGGTGGCGTGCCGGAGGAACCATCGGCATTGGTCCTCTTCCCATTGTTTGACCGGCTTTCCGAGTACGTGTGAGGTATTGTCGTCAGTGGAAGCGCCATTCCCCAAACCCTTGTCTAACTATTTACCTTGCGCTGCGTCAAGTCTCTCGGATTCGTCTCCGACCTTCTCAGCCAAATCAAGGACTAGTTGCTCAAGGCCCTGCATCAACGGGTACACGTGATCTCTGAGATACAGTAAGGCATTGATCAAGCAACCCAGGCACACAGGACGCTTCAAACCACGAAGCCTGCACGCGAAGACCTCGTAACCCTCGAGCTTGCAACCGCAACCTGGACACTTAAGATCCTCAGGCCAATCAGCATATTCCTCAAAAACCGACGTGAACACGCCTAAGCTCTTGCCGGGTTCAGCACTTTCAACAATCGCCATGGATGACACCTTCAAGCGAGGCGGCTCTGCTTGCTCGGCGTCAATTTGAAAGTGAACTCGTCTTCGATGTCGAACTCTTCGAGTTGCGATTTTGCCTCTAGATGGAGCTCGAGTTTTTCACCATCAGTGTTGGTAAGAACGACGAAGGGCGTGTTATGTTTACCCTTGAGCCCTTTGCTGGAGACTCGAAAAGTACGCTCCAAGTCTAGGCCCCCTTGACCAGTCGCTTCCAGTACTCATTGATCATCAAGCGGAGAGTGTCGGTGTTGTTCTTGATGCCCTTGGCCTGCTTGATCTTCAGGAAATGATCCCTGACTTCACCTTCAAGTCGCACCGTGGGTCCGCATGAAGTTAAGCAACGTGAAGAAAATCGAGGACTTGGACAAGGCCCTAACAGAGATTGATGGCGCCATCGAGAAGATCAAGCAGACAGCGGCAGCCGATTTTACTACAGATATCCAAGCAGAGTTGAAGAGCGCGTGAGAGTGTACGTGAAGAAGTGTCCGGTTGAAGGCTGCAATCAAATCTTCACGGCTTCAACGGAGTTTCAGGCCAGAATCAAACTCGTTGCCCACGTAGCAGCTAAACATAATTAATCTTAGGCTTGATTGACTGACAAACTGCTGATTAATCGTCGCAAGTTGCGCAAATGTCGTTCGAGCGCAGGAAAGGGTAACGTAGTCAATTTCTCATGCGCGTCCAAGAGATCACGTTGAATTATCTCCAACTTTTTTTCGTTAGCTGCCAGATAAATAGCTGACACAATCAGACCAAGACTCATTGCTTTTTTGGTCAAGGAAGTGTATTGCTGTATAAGCATTTTCGCAAGGTCAAGTGTTTCACGAGGAAGCTTCAATTCAGCCTGAATTCCTTCCATGTACTTCTCATAATAGCCTGCTCGGTCAATGTCTTCCTGCAGATCAACGCAGCGCTCTTTGATGCGTCGATATTGAAGAAATATCCTAGGAACCTTCAGGGGTTTTCTTCCAATTGCCTCTCTAGAGGAATTCCAAGTACTCACCAAAGACTTCACGTCATACTCCAGATGCTGGGGGCGCATAACCAGAAGGTGGTGGATTATAGCCACTGCAAATTCAGCATAGTTGACATACCCAAATTTGGACACAATCCGTCGACTCAGACATATTGCGATAAAGGTGACCTCTGGGTCAAGTTTGAGTAGTCTTGCAAGAAAATCAACTCTTTTGGCAACTTCGTGTTCCGCTCTTCGCTGCCTTTGCTTTTCCTGTTGAGTGAAAACTCTCTCAGTTAGCATGGAAATTCCATGGAACTTATAGAAATTATAGAACTTTTTTCTACATAGCTTATATTAAAAATCTGTAATCTCTTTTTTTTTGTTTCCAAAACCTAATCGATTCTTCGACCAAGAGCAGAATCATTCCAGCAATCACCGCTGAAACTATTTCGCTCATGACGACCATAAATCCTATACCTATTGTGACATAAAAATGTTCGCTTCAATGCGCTCTGAAGTCGTTGTTCTCGCGGTTCTGACTCGACTTGCTGAACAGTACAAGTTCTCGCATTGTTGTTGAGTTTCCATCGATGCGCTACGCATTGCCATGAGCGTTGCATCGAGGGCAGTGAACGTGCTCGAGGCCTGCTTGGGAGTTGAAGCCACTGATTTTGGCCGTGTTCTTTGGATGGAAGGCGCCACAGTTCCTGCAGTGGTAGTATTGACCCCAGAAGGGAAGACCGAGGCGGTCAAGTAACAATCTGAGCTTCATGAAGCGGAATTTCAACGAGGCTTCCATCCTTTCTTGCGAAGTATCTCTTGAACTTCTGACAGGAGTCAACGCCCACTGCATACCGCGCTTCTCCGCCACAGACTCGCCGATCTGGGCCTCGAGTTCCCGGTTCAGTCGATGTAGAACATAGCGAACATGCCAAGGCTGAAAACGCCTAGAATGAAACCTGTCGTTGAGGCTCTGAGCCACGTCACGCGGCAGTCGCCCGTCCTCACCAGCATCGTACAACTCACCGAGAATGTGAACATCAACCTCGTTCAGATGCAACTGCTCCTCCAGGTAAGTACGGTCAAAAATCATCTGGCCAGCAAGATCCAAACCCTTGACAATACGGCGCTGAGTACGCCTCATCTCGTCAACCTTATCCTCAACACGCCTAAGCCACTTCTGCAGGTACTTGAAACTGCCTTCCTTGTCAAACGGAGACCTGATTTTTCTAGGCTTTTTCTCACCCCTTTGAATGGTCTCGCTAGTCTCCATCATTCTTATTCTCCAGCATTATGACACGCGCAATGTTGACGACGGTGATTTCCAAGCGTCCCTGCCCTACATGACACACCATCATTTACCACTGTCAGCAGAAAAGCCCAGCAAACGCGTATCTCGCCAAAACAAGCCCGAAACAAGCCGCTTCTAGGCTCCATTAAACACAACTTTGAAATGATGAGAGGTTCCATCCGGTCACGCCACATAACTCAGACCCTCACCACGTACATCCATAGACCTCGACCGGTTGCGCGCATTCTCTTCCAGATCGAAGAGGTTTTTCAGGACCTCAGCGAGCTGCGCCAGAATCTTCTCACTTATTTCCAGACTATTGACCATGGCGTCGACTTTTCCCTCCAAATCCTTGACGCGTTCAGGCATCAACAAATACTCCACAGCCGCATCACGACTCAGATGATCAATCTCACCCTCATCCTCCCCTGGACTGTGATCCATCTTCCGCTTACCAGTCGACACACAAAAATAACGGCTGAGCAGCTGAGCAACCGGGTCATCGATGCCGTACTCGTAGCCGCGGCAAACCTCACCATCAGATAAACGACAACCATATTTCAACTGCAGATGAGTAGCAACGCGATCAGCCACTTTCTTAGCCAAATCGAAGAGCTCACCAGGATGCCGACCGTACAAAGTCTCGACATGAACAATCCAACTGCTAGGCGTATGACGAACCTTAACACCACACTCAAGGCCCAGCAATGCAGTCCAATTAACCATCTCCACACGGCGAAAATCTCGAGGCAACAAACCCTCACACAAAATCCGATACTTCACCTGACAACGATGCAACCGATAAACACCACTGCCAAAGACCACCCCCTCACATGACGCGAGAAAGTTTTGACCCTTAGACGTCAGGTCATAGAAGACAGCGTTTGTGCGCTTCTTACGACGAACGAGACCCGCCTTCTCTAGTTTCTTAAGATAGTAAGCAACATGCTGCTTACTCCAACCGTAGATGCGGCCGATCTTAGAAGGATAGTCGCCGACCTCAACACGCTTAAGAATGGGAATAACGCGAGTCCGAACAGTAGTGAAGTCAAATTTGACTTTTGACTTCGCCGCACAGGAATTTTGACTTCTACTCTGAGAGGACCCGGACAGAAAAGATCACCTATATCATGCATCGAAAGTGCAGATTGCAGATTTTCACTGACACACCGTCTTCTTTAATCGGTACAACACCCTCGTCCAAGGTGTCGGTGACATCCTTCTCCGAAATGCCAAATTTCTGCGTCATCTTCTCAACGAGTCGCTTGCGTTGATCTGGCGTCAATGCAGTTGCATCGCCTTCGTAGCCTATCCCAACGACAGGCCCCATGTGCATCCTCATCGGGTGTTTCAACGGGAAAGACAGTTTGCCGAATACGTAGAGCCAGATTTCTGCGCGTGGATCATTCTCATTGATCATTGCTTCACAACCACAAGCCATGCACTTACCTCCGCTGCTTCTCGTAACGATTCACAGTCAAAGTGTTCGGGCACATGCCCTTACCTGGTACTAAAAGCATCATTTCTCGTTCTTGTGGAATGATGTAGGGCAACCCTAGCGCGGTGAAAACTTCCTCCTCGGTCCTGCCGGCGACTACACGGCCATCCTTGTCGACTAGACCCTGGCTGTACTGCAGCCGCATGCCCTTGGTCAGCGCCAGGTTGCAGAAATGTACGTTGTGTTCTTTGCTGCCGGTCCGGACTAAAAGCTGGATGCCCCACGTACTCGCTGTCGCCCGGTAAAGATCAACCTGAACGTGAGTGCCATGATTATCAGGGAAGTACATGGCCTTATGGGGCACGTACCCCACGAGCAACTCGTTGCCTTGTTTCTCAGTCACGGGGTCAAAATTGCTTCTCCAAACCCTGATGATGTTAAGCCAGTTTACCTTCGAGACAGGCTCCGCACGCGGCAAAACCACGAAGTCAATGTCATTAACCGTGGCCTTCTGTCGACGAATGCTCCCAGCGACTTCAATTCTCTCACAGAACGGTTGAAGAACCTCCAGGATCTTGCGGGCCAGCCCCTCAGCCTCTTCCCGTGGTATTTCGCGAAGCGGCAACACGTAACCAGCATCAACTACGGGCTTGTCAGGAAAGAGCGGAACCTGCTCACTTGGCAAGTTTGAGTCTCCTCCAATTCGGATTAGACTTGACGTCAACCCTCATCACAGAAGCAAAAAGAGACGGACTAGGCAACCGGCGCCCACAACCAGGACAACGACCACGCAACCTATCATAAACGTGGCTATAATACGACCGGTCAGGACACTGAACCTCAGCAGACGGCACCTCAGGAAAACCAGGCCACTCTCCTAGAGCGGCGCCACACTCACAACACTTCAAAAGAGTCGGCATTAAGTCGAGTCCTCCATGCTGTTTCCTGAAACGTCAACTCGCATTCTGCGAAAGACTACGTACAACACGCAGATCAGAACAAAAAAAGGGGAATTGCGGGAGACATCGCCACGCTCAGAGGAGTATAGGTTTATTCCCATATCTGTAGCGTTTATTCCGGTGAAGTTTTCCACATACCGGATTTCAATCATTTTGATTTTGTATTTGTGTCGAACATTTACACGTCAAGGTTTATTAAATCGTAATACACGGATTTATTTGAGACCTTGCAGAGGGTTCTTTAATGACTGAACAATCTCCATCACCTGACAAACGACGTGAAACACTTAATATTGTCGTAGATACGGTGCTCAACCAAATTCTGGGGCAAGAGGCAACTCAGATTATTTACAACTATTTAGAAAATAAGCATTCTATCCGAAGACATGAAATCGGTCAAAAACTCGATTCTTTCAATCGTGTACTAGAGGAGTATTTAGGCCCAGGTGCTTTTGTGATTGAAAAAGTGATAATGGAAAACTTGAGCCTTCACGGGTTTGAGGAAAACAAAAGCATCGAATCTGCAGACAATTCTAAAATATTAAAACTAGCATAAAACTGTACACACATTTCTTGTTTGACTTAAGTTTCTAAGTAAGAATAATCGAGCGCGCATACGCGGATTTGCAATTAGGCGTTTTTGGTCTTTACCCGTTTCTTCTTTTCTTGAGGAAGAGGAACTGCGTACATTTTTTCGAGTGCTTGACGGTGCAGGGTGTTCATAGTGCAGAAGGGTATGATTCTGCCACCTGGGAATCCATAATGGATGGTACAGCGTTCCACTCGAGCCAAGTCAAAGTTGTAAGCGTCCATAAAATGCATCAAACCTATCATCAAAGTCTTGTAGTGGAATGGTCTTAGCGATTCATAGTTACCTCGCAATATTGCTGGCATGACTTGGCGAAGGATTTTCAATCTGATGTTTTTGAGCGCAGACGCTCCAACGCGAAGCTTTGCCCTAGTTCTGTGTTTGTGGCGAATGTCTTCGGCAGCCTTACTTAAAGCGTTGAAGAACGAGTCAACGTTTGCCAATTGAGTTATGGGCATTGCCTTACCCTTCTCCACATATAAGTACGTGGCGGCTCCACAGTGAGGATGCACGGTAAATTCCACATGTGGTTTCATTTTGTATTCATTCAAGAACTCTGAAATAGGAACGACGCATGGAACAGGATAAAAATCTTCCGTTTTAATCATTCCGTTTGCTTGTTCCTGAATTTTTTGCAGAGCTTCAGGAATTGTTATTCTTCCTCTTTGGATCTCCCACTGTTCGGTTCTGCCGGCGAAAGAGACTGGCTGAAAGTTAACGCACCGGATAACATCGATATTTTTAATCGCAAAATTAATTATGTCGCCGAGCTGGTGGTCATTCATTCCCCTTGCTATAACAGGAACCAAAACGACGCTGCGCATGCCAGCTTCTCGGCAGTTTTGTATGGCTTTCAGCTTGACATCGAGCAACCATTTTGCATATTCTTGCTTGCTTTTTTCATCTAGATGACTTGGTGCTCGCCCCTTGTAGGGTTCAGGTGTTACACCGTCAAAGGATAGATAAAATGTGTCCGCGCCAGCATCTCTTAGCTGACGAATGTATTCAACTCCGTCCTTCTTATCTGCGATTCTTATTCCATTAGTGTTGATTTCAATGTGCCTGAAGCCTTTCGCTTTCGCCATCTTGACAATTTCTAAAAAGTCAGGGCGCACAGTTGGTTCTCCACCTGAAAGCTGAATTGCAGGGGGCGGGACGGGCAAGTTCACGCGCAGATTGTCCATGACTTCACCTATTTGTTCGAGAGTAGGATTGTACAAATGGCCGATCTTGCCTGCATAAGCAAAACAGATTGAACATTGAAGGTTGCAAGCGTTTGTGACATCAATTATGGAAAGAACCGTGTGCGACTTATGGTTTGGGCAAACTCCGCAGTCGTAGGGGCAACCTTTAACCGTTTGGGTTCGCGGGTTTAACAAGCCCTTGCCAACTTTGCTGTATTTTTCAAATCTTTTAAAGAGCTTGTAATCTGACCAATAGACATCTTCGAAATGACCATGCCTAGGGCAATCTTTTATGATAATAACTTGCCCATTCCTTTCAACAATTTTGGCGTCTAATTTTTCGAGGCATTCTGGGCAAAGGCTGGTTGTTAGCTTTATAATTTGGGACTCGGCTTCTTTTTGCCCCTTATCTAACTCTGCCATTTTGACACCACTGAGAGTTGTAACATTTAACTATCAGCTACATGCCATATACTATAAGAAGGTTTCCAAACCTTTCAGAAGGTGAAAACGGTTGACACAGCCGTCAGATACCATCATCAGCCAAGAGGCACGAAGAGTTCTAAGAGAATTGGGCCTAACCACCTACGAAACCCGCGCCTATCTGGCTCTGCTTGAGAGAGGAGTCTTAACTGCAAGCCAAGTTAGCGAAAACGCAGATGTGCCGTATTCTAAAGTGTATGAAATCCTAACATTGCTTGAACGCAAAGGCTGGATTGAAAGTGAACATGGCAGACCGGGACGCTACTATCCCAAAGCACCATCAGAAGCTTTGGCAGCAGCCAAAATGCAACTGGAAGAGAGGGTTAAAGCATGGGAGAAAACCTTCACAGGCGAATTACAACCGTTCTATGAGAAACGGGAAATCCGCGAGAAACCTGATATATGGATATTGAGAGGCGAGCTCAACACCATAGCTAAGCTGAGGGAAATGCTCGACAAAACTAGAAGCGAACTCATGATTGCCGCACCAATTGTTCCAAAGGCCTTTGCCGACTTAGTTACATCAGTCTTGCAGCATTTGCAGAGTGCCGACCTTAAAATCTACTTCATGGTATCGAAACAAGCAACAACATGGAATTTATTGGAACTTGAAAGCTTTGCCGAAGTGCGAGCTAGAGACCAGATGTTCGGCGGGGGCGTCATAGTCGACGGCAAAGAGGCCATGTTGTTCCTTGGTGAAGACAAGCCGACGCTGGTAATATGGTCCAATCATCTAGGATTGGTGCAGTTTGCCAAGGATTACTTCCAACAGTTGTGGAACTCATCTAAACGAATCGACTGAAATCAGCTTTGAATTTCGCTATCCGTAAAACGTTAATAGTGGCGTTTGGTTTTTTACGTCTTTAGGTGTTGCTTGTGAAGCATGAGGAAAAAGAGTTGATTACCTTCTTCCGTGAACAGGTAGAGCAAGAAGAAGGAATCGTAAAGTCGATAAACAAGGCACTCCAAAAACTGAAGAATCCTGTTGTTGTGTCGGTCTTGAAAGGCATGTCCCTTGACTCTATGAAACACGCGGACATGTATCGAGCTGCAGAAAGCATCCTATCGGTTGCTCCAGCCATGTCTGAGGACGAACTTGACCACCTAAACGACGTTGTGAGCTGGCACATTGATAACGAAGAGAAAGTGATGGCGCAGGTTGAGGATTTCATAAAGAAGGTTAAAGATAGGAAAATCAAGTTCCTACTCGAAAGCATACAAGCAGATGAAAAAAGGCATCACGAACTGCTGAAAACCATTATGAACGTAATTGCACGCGGCGAAACCATCACCGAAGACGAATGGTGGGAAATGCTGTGGAAGAACGTGCCCTTCCACGGGGCACCTGGAGGATAAAGACGAGGCATCTTTCCGCTTTTCTGTACAGAATAGACTTATTTCGAACCTGAATTTCAAATCCAGACTCTGAGTTAACAAGGTTTAATTCGAAAGTTTCAAATTTAAGGTTTTCCGAGGATAGACTCACATGTCTAGAAAAATCTCTAAACCGAAAACTCTCGGTCTGCTCACAGTTGTTGCACTGTCATTAGTTGCATGCATTGCTTCGGTGCGTTTTCTTCAAGTAGCTAAAGCCTCCGCCTCCTACACTGGTGCGCCTAAACCCATGGAGTTCTACTTCCATAAAACTCCTATACCCCAGTCTCTTGGAAGCGGCTACACTTCAGACGACCATATAATGAACACCACACGGCTGTGGGGCGGAACTCAGAGGATAGGACCTCAATCAGGAACATTTGACATCTACTTCTACTTGGCTCCCGATCTTGCTGGAAACTATCCGATCAACGGCACATTTTGGTTACACTTGTGGACAAACGCAACAGGGGCAACTCCCTCTGCGGTTTTCACGATAACAGTTTATGAGCTAAGCGCAAGCGGATTCTCAACGGTTGGTTCATGGACCTCTGGCAGCGAGGGTCTCTCTCCGGACATATACGATGTCAACGCGATTCCTGGGAACGCTCCGTTAAAATTCAATGTTCCATCATACACTTTCAAAACGGGTTCGTCGGTTGTGCTGCAGATTACTGTAAAGCCTGGCGCAGCGACCCCGGTGTCTGTTTGGTATGATTCAGCTCAGTATCCAAGTCATGCTATAATCTACTCGAAAGATTACGCTCGTCCAGCGTCCATTAAGACATACGCATTTGATAATTCGGTGACAAACCTGTTCTATTACAACTGGAGTGAAAATCAACGCGTTGTCATAGTGCGTGCAAATATTACCGACCCATTCGGCGGATACGACCTTTATAGCGTCAACATGACCATTCTTGACCCAGCGGACATCCCAGTTATGGACAATGTGGACATGGTGCGCAAATCTGACGGTCAATGGCTCACACGATTCGCGCACACATTTGAAGCTAACTGGACCTATCCTTCAACAGCGCAATTGGGCAACTACACCGTGAAGGTTTCAGTCATTGATAATAATGGCCACTATAGATATGAAGGCACAGGCTCTTTTGGACCGTTTATTGAGCACAACAACCACGTGTTCCAAATAGGTGTCATAGTCTACTACAACCCCGCCTTCCACATAGTTGACGACGCTGACTCGCCTCTACCAAGTGCACAAGTCTACATAACTTGGCCAAACGGCACAAGGGAATCGTTGCCCCGCTATACCGGCGCCGATGGCTGGATCGCTCTAACCCATATACTCCCAGCTAACTATGGATTCACGATCCTTTGGAAAGACGTGGTGGTGAAGCAGGAAACTGTCTCCGTCGACTCTGACGGACCCTACACAATCAAGACCCAAGTATACCAATTGACGATTAACATATTGGGTAACGATAGAGCCGCAGTTCACGGAGCCTATGTGATCATCTACACTCAGACAGGAGTTGGCTACGGCTTGGATACCACCGATGCAGCAGGGCAAGCAGTTTTTAAACTGCCCAAGGGAACCTACAACATTGAAGCCCATTACAGCGCTGAATATTGGCTCAAAGTCGTTACAGCAAGCGCGACCGAAACAGCAGTCACTGTAGAGTCCTCCAAATCAATAGTAATTGTTCTGGAAGAGTTTCCACCGCCAATCTGGACAACAACAGGATTCTTATTGCTTATGGCACTGATCGCAGTTTCCATATTCGCAGCACTTTACATAGTATTCCTAAGCCGCAGGCGAGTCCCAGCAGCTAGAAAAAGAGGGTAGAACGCAACATTTCCTCTTTTTTATTGCGTGTTTGAGTCTTGACTAGGCTTGACGTTACGACAGTGCAACAAGGACTAAAGGTTATTTCTCAGCAGTTGTGGTCTTGTGCTCGGACGCAGCGATTGAATATCCGCTGAACCCGACTCCCCAAAGCAGCGCAGGATATACAATCATACGTTCCATTCCACCTTTGCCTAGACCAAGATAAATCTCAGATATGAAGAGAGCAAGTGCTGAGAGTGTCACTATACCGAGCAAAACTGCCACGTATGAAAACGGAGACCTCTTCAGTTTATACGATGCAATAGGGGAGTCCACCGAACAGGAAAACAATCAGAGATGCGATAGCGTGTAACGTTGCAAAGTTTTCGGGGAATAATCCTACTCCTATGGCGCCAATGCCAGCCAAAGTCAACAGAAGAGTGAACAGAAAACGAAGAAATCCAGTGTTCAACTCAGTCTGCTCTACTTGAGTAGCTCTGACTCTGGCGGCGGCTCCTTTATTAGCCCTTTCTTCATAAGCAGTTCAGCTGATTCTTTGGCGTTCTTGATTATTGCTGCGGCTCTTTCGTACAGCTCCTGCCTGCTCGGTTTGACTCTTGCCACTCCCTGCTCTATAGACTTCAAAGCGCATGCCACTGCCTCACGTGGAAACACTTCCCACTCTTCCATACGAGGCAAAATATCCTCCTCATGCATACCTCGTTCCTCGGCGAACCTCGCTAATTCCTGCGCTGCAGCAATGCACATATCGTCTGTAACAGTTTTCGCTTTTACATCCAGCACGCCGCGGAAGATAGCTGGAAAACCTAAGCTGTTGTTCACTTGATTAGGAAAGTCGCTTCTTCCGGTTGCCACAATGCGCGCGCCCGCTTCTCCTGCTTCCCAAGGCCAGATTTCAGGTATCGGATTTGCGCAGGCGAAGACTATTGAATTATCGGCCATTGTGGCAATCCACTCCTTCCTTATGGTGCCTGGTCCAGGCTTTGAAGCGGCTACAACCGCGTCCACACCTTTGAATGCAGCAGATATATCGCCTGTTCTGCCCTCTGCATTTGTCTTCTGAGCTAACTCGTATTTCCACGGGTCTTCCTCTTTTATTATGTCCTTCCGCCCAGCGTAAATTAAGCCTTTAGTGTCAACCAGCATGATGTTGCCTGGTTTGAGTCCCCATCTTATGAGCACGTAGGCTGTTCGGAGGTTAGCCGAGCCAGCCCCGACTAAAGTTATCAAGCTCTTCTTCGGGTCTTTGCCAACAATCTTAAACGAATTCATTAAGCCCGCAAGAATCACTGTGGCTGTTCCTTGCTGGTCATCGTGCCAAACTGGAATCTGGAGCCGTTCTCTTGCCTTTTCCAACACATAAAAACACTTTGGCTTTTCTATATCCTCTAGGTTTATGCCTCCAAATGATGGTTCAATAAGCTCGCATACTCTGATTATTTCTTCTGGGTTCTTGGTTTTAAGGCAGATTGGAAAACCGTCTACGCCGCCAAGATATTTGAATAAGAGGGCTTTTCCTTCCATCACAGGCATAGCTGCCTCTGGGCCGATGTCGCCTAAACCCAGAACACGTGTGCCGTCTGATACAATAGCTACATAATTCCAGCGATTTGTAAGCTCGAATGACTTATCCGTATTTGCTTGAATTTCCTTACATGGAGCAGCAACGCCAGGAGTGTACCAAATTGCAAAGTCGTTCGGGCTTGTTATGGCACATTTAGGCATCACCTGAACTTTTCCTTCATAAAACTTGTGGAGCGGCGGAGCTAATTGAGAAGGCTTTTTGGCCTTAGCCAACAATTCATCCACGGTTGGTTTTCTTTCTTCTTTGAGAGTCATATAATGGTTTCTCCTTTTGAGATTGAGATGTTACTGTTTGAGACGTATAAGTCTTAATGTTCATATAAAGATGGTTATGAACAGCGAAACTAGAGGGTTTGTATTGCTTGCCTACATGTCACCCTAATTCAGACAACCGGTGATGTAATCAGCTCAGCAGGTCTATTTAAGAACTAAAAACGCCATTGAACTTAAAGAACACCGTTAATTCGAAAAAGTCACAGCATGCTTCGACTGAGCAAAGTCTTTAAGTGCCATTGGAGATTTCTCGCTTTGTTTGGAGGAGCAACTCTTTGTTACTGGACATGGCTGAAAGAGCTGTAAGGCAAGCCATCAATTTAGGGGCGGAATATGCAGACGCCAGAGCTGAACAGCTTCACTCAACTTTTATACGACTAACAAACGAACGCTTTGAACAAGCAATTTCGGGCGTTGACCAAGGTTTGGGAATAAGAATACTCTACAAGGGTGCATGGGGCTTTAGTTCAACCACCTCACTGAAATTAAAAGAAATCAAAGTGGCTGCAGAAGACGCATTCAAAACCGCTAAGGCTACGTCTAAGGCAGTGAAAGAAAAAACAATAGTGCACCATATGAAGCCTATAAAAGACCGCGTTAGAGTAAAAGTGCGCCAACCTCTAACTCAAATTGGAATCGACAAGAAGATGGAACTAGCCCTTCACTTTTCAGAGGTGGCCCGCAACTTCAGCCTCAAAATCATCAGTGCTGACCTTATTTATGAAGACGAAGCCGGACAGCGAGCAACCGTTAGCAGCGACAGCGCCTTTATACTAACCGATACTAGTCGAGTCTACGTTGGCATTAACGCCGTGGCTAAAGAAGGAGAAAAAATCACGTCTTGCCGAGAGCGGGTAGGTAGACCTGCAGGATTTGAACTCTTCGAACAGGTGAACTCAGATGAAGTCATGGAGTTGGCTGCCAAGAGGGCGGTAGGCTTACTTAAAGCAAAGCCTGCACCAAGTGGAAGGTTCACGGTGATTGCAGATCCCAAACTAGCAGGAGTGTTTGCACACGAGGCGGTTGGACACTGCTGTGAGGCTGACGCTGTGATTGCTGGAGAATCAATTCTTGAAGGAAAACTCGAAAATAAATTGGGTTCGGAAATAGTTTCAATTTTTGACGATTCCACTGTTGATGGAGGCTGGGGCAGCGAAAGATACGACGACGAAGGCGTGCCCACCAAAAAGAGGCTGCTGATTGAAAAAGGCGTCTTAAAAGGCTACATCCATAACAAGGAATCCGCGGCCAAGCTCGGTATGAAACCAAACGGTGGTGCAAGAGCGCAAAGTTTCTCCTATCGACCAATTGTTCGGATGAGCAATACTTACATTACCCCTGGAGACTATTCACTCGAAGAATTGTTGGAAGATATCGACAAGGGATTCTACCTCAAAGCAAGCAGAGGAGGCGCAGTGGACCCCGCAAAAGGCACTTTCCAATTCAACGCGGAAGAAGCACATCTAATTGAAGAAGGAAAATTGGCGACGCCTTTGCTTGATGTCTCTCTTTCTGGCTTAACCCTTGAAACGCTGCACAGCATAGACGCCATAGGCAAAGACTTTGAATCAGATGTAGGTTTCTGTGGCAAAGAAGAACAAAGCGTGCCTGTTGGAGACGCAAGCCCTCACATACGAATCCAAAATGCGCTTGTTGGAGGCAGAGTCTGAATGATAGATCTTCTGGAATACGCTGTTAAACGAGCGGAGAAAGAAGGTGCAAGCCAAGCCGAGGCATTTTATTACGGCGAAAACAACCTGCGAACAACCTTAGAAAAGAAGCAAGTAAAGGTAAGTGAGAAAAAATATGATGCTGGCATAGGCATCCGAGTGGCGCAGAAAAAAACAGACGGATTTTCTATAGGATTCGGCTACGTCAACAACTTGACAAAGGAAGCTGCTGCACAGGCCATACAACAGGCATTGAAAGTGGCTTCGTTTAAAAAGCCAGATAAATACTTTAAGTCCTTCCAAGAACGCAGCTCCGAATCCACGGTGCAGAAAATATACGATAAAGCAATAACCAAAATCAAGCCTGAAACATTAGTTGACTTAACTAACGACCTAATAAAAACCGCTTCCATTGATAAAAGAATAACGATCATAAGTGGAGTTGTAAGCGTTAGCACCGGAAGTGTTGCCATTTCAAATTCGTTAGGTGTTTCAGGTGAGTTCAGCGTGTCTTCTTATAGGATGATTGCTTATGTTGTGGCTAAAGAAGCCGGTTCAGTCGCTGTGGGCTGGGACAACTACTCAAACTGCTTCTACAACGAGGACAAAGCATACACCGTCTTCAAAAACGCAGCCAACAACTCGTTGAAACAACTTCATCCAAAGGCAATAAAAACAGAAAAGATGGATCTTCTCATACAGCCACAAGCACTAGCACAACTCTTAGCGTCCACTTTGATCTTTGAAGTGAGGGCAGACAGCATCCAAAAGCGGCAGTCACCTTTTGTTAGCAAATTAAACCAAACAATTGCATCAAGTAATCTTTCAGTAACCGACGACGCTCACGTACCCCAAGCCACAGGCTCGAGGCCATTCGACGATGAGGGATGCCCAACCCAAGTCACAAAGATAATTGAGAAGGGCATATTGAAGAGTTTCCTTTATAACTCTTACACAGCGGACAAGGACAAAGTGAAATCCACAGGAAATTCTATTCGTTCGTTTGGTGGAAAACCAAGATACTGCGCAGAACCACTCATCGGCCCGACCAACTTCCGAGTGTTCGCAGGCTCAAAGGATGCTCAAGATAGTCTCGAGCAAGTTATGAGCGAGATTAAAAATGGTGCCATAACAAAGGGAGTAATAGGCGCCCACACCGCTAATGCAGCAAGCGGTGAATTTTCAGTCGTCCCAGATGTTGCTTTTAAAGTAGAGAAAGGCGAAATAACCTATCCAATCAAACAAGCCATGGTGGGAGGTAACATCCAAGATTTTCTCAAAAACATATCAATGTTCGCAGACGACACAACTCAGGTGGGATTAGAATACAGCACTGTGATAGCACCTACGGTGTTAGTGAAAAATGTAACCGTGTCGGGTTGAAAAAATAAAAATAAGAAAGGTGCTTTACAGGCCTTTCTTTGTTACTTCTTTGACCACGCCTGCAGCGATTGTAGTGCCCATGTCACGTATGGCAAATCTTCCCAGCTCAGGAAACTCCGAGTAGGCTTCGATTGCGATAGGATGCAGTGGCTCAAAGCACACGAGTGCACCGTCTCCAGTTTTCAGGAAAGATGGCTTCTCTTCAACAGTTTGTCCAGTTCTTGGATCGATTTTCTTGATCAACTCTACGAAACGTACTGCGACCTGTCCCGTATGATAGTGTAGCACCGGCGTGTAACCTGCTGCAATAGCGGTTGGATGCAATATGACGATGATTTGTCCAATGAATTCTCTCGCAACAGTTGGTGGATTGTTTGGATGTCCTCCCACGTCTCCACGACGGATATCAGTCTTGGATATGCCTCTTACGTTGAAGCCAATGTTGTCGCCAGGTTCAGCCTTTGGCACCGAAACGTGGTGGGTTTCAATTGATTTGACCTCTCCTTGTTTATTGGCAGGCATGAACACCAAGATATCGCCTACCTTGAGCGTGCCTGTTTCAACTCGTCCAACTGGAACCGTGCCGACACCCGTGATGGTGTAAACGTCTTGTACAGGCAGTCGAAGAGGTTTGCCTGTTGGTTTTTGTGGAACCTCGAAGACATCTAGAGCTTGAAACAGAGTTAGTCCTTTATACCATGGCATTTTGTCGCTTGGTTTGAGGAGATTGTCTCCTGTCCAACCTGATGTGGGCACAAATGGAATCTTATCAACATTGTAACCTACTGTCTTGAGCAGCCTACCAATTTCATTTTTGATTTCGTTATAACGGTCTTGGTTCCAGTTTACCGAGATATCGTCCATTTTGTTGATGGCAACAACCAGTTGACGCACGCCTAGCGTGAAGGCTAGAAAAGCGTGTTCTCGGGTTTGTCCGCCAGGTCCGATTCCAGCCTCAAATTCGCCTCTCTTAGCTGAGACAAACAGCACGGCGCCGTCGGCTTGGCTTGCGCCTGTTACCATGTTCTTTACGAAGTCTCTATGTCCTGGTGCGTCGATGACGGTGAAGAAGTACTTTGGTGTTTCAAATTTGAGGAAGGCTAAGTCTATTGTTAGGCCTCGTTCACGTTCTTCCTTGAGTTTGTCGAGCACCCAAGCAAATTTGAAGGCTTCTTTGCCCATTTTTTTGGCTTCTTCTTCGTAGGCTCTAACCTGCCTTTCATCAACCGTACCTGTCAGATAGAAAAGGTGACCAGTGGTTGTGGATTTTCCATGGTCCACATGTCCCATTATGACGAGGTTCAAGTGAGGCTTTTCAGGTTTACTCATCTTGTGTTTTTCTCCTCCATTTTTTCTGTTTTTCCTAATTGTTGTGGTGAAATTCGATTAACAACAGTCGCTTCAATTATATATCTTTTTTGAGCGCACACTGAGTCCATTGATATTAGTCGAAGTATTTGAAGACATTAGGTCATTTGGAAAATGCTAGGTATACCTGGATAGCGTATGTCCGCGTAGGCGAAATCGCGGTTTGTCCTTTTTTCTTGTTCGTTTACCCATTTTTCAAAGCCTATTTGTTGTAGTCGTTTTCCGTCTTGGATGAGAGTGGGATAACGCTCCGCCAATGCTTGAATATGCTGGCACGTGTATTCTTTGCATTATGGACAGATTGTGTTATTCCTCTGTATGGCGCAGCTGCGAATCTTGCAGTCGGGAGGCCCACCTCTGCCTGTCCTGCATGTGCAGTCTAATGTTGTGAGGTTTCGTAGAAATTGCCAAAACGGTAGAAATGCCCATTAATGTGATAGAAGTTCAGTTACTTGATCAGAATCAAAATCCAGCAGCTTAGAAATAACTTATAGACGGTTGAAAATCAGAATGCTAGGAAGGGACATGGCGTTTTCTAGATGGCAGAAAAACTTGAAGAGGTTGATATTGGACTCTGCTCCATGGAATTCTATTTGCATATCAAAAAGTGTAAAGGACATACTTGGGTCAGGGGCTGCAGTTTTTTGTTCACCCAGTATTAGGCATCATCAAAGGGATCAATAAATGAATAGGAGTCAATTATAATCAAAGGAAGAAACGTTGATGAAGTTTTTGAAAACCTGCCTAAAGTTATGCAAAATTCAAGGATTGTAAAAGAATATCGATTTGAGAAGCTGGCACTCTAGCAATATACTCTTCATGTTGATGGATGCATTTTGGCTTCGCACATACATCAAGAATTGAAACCTAAGGACGTGACATGCCCATTAGCATTAATAGCCATGACTGAATTTGAGGAAGTGTCAAAAGGCAAAGTCAAGGTAGCTGACTCAGACTATCACAAAAGTGGATGTAAAACTACAATCGAATTACTCTAACAAACCACCACTAATAGGAATGGCGGGCCCGCGGGGATTTGAACCCCGGACCCCCGGCTTAGAGGGCCGATGCGCTGTCCGTACTGCGCCACGGGCCCCATCGTTAACGAATCGCCATAGACTTGAACTTGCAAAAATATTAATCCTTTTATTCCGTGTAGATGGCTGGTCGATATGGTCTAGCTAGTTGGGCTCTTTTCTTAGGGTCGTGGCGTTGGGAATCCTCTTCTTGGTAGACACTGATTGTGGCGTTTAGTTCTCGCTTGAAGAAGCTTTCTGCATCTTTCAAAGCTTGACTTTCGTTTACAACTCCGATTTGTATTTGCCTTTTCTTCTTTTCGTCGGGCATCTTATTAATTTCATCAACAATTTGACTGACAAACTTTGCAACTTGCTCTGCCTTAGCTTTCAACTCGGGTTCTTTCAACAAATCTCTCATCAATTCACTTTGCACAACATTGGCTGAAACAGACTTTTCGATGGCTTTCAGATACGTTTTCCATTTCCAAGGTGCCGATGTGTAGTAGCATAGTTTCTTAGGCGTCATACCTGTTGCCTTGATTATGTTCCGTGTGTCTTGCAAAGTGTTAACAATCAACGCTTCGTTTTCTTCGGCTCTAATGTCTATTTTTGCTTCGTCTGGGATTGGCCATGCAGCAAGAGAAACGAAGCCTTTTCCGCCTATCATTTCCCAAAGTTCTTCACAGATGTGGGGTATAACTGGGGAAAGGAGGCGAATCCATTTGTCAGATAAATAGCCTAAAATTTTATCTACATGTTCAGGGTTTGCTCTTCCTTGATAATAGTTAACATCGTTCAGAACTTCAAAGAAGACCTTTTGAATATACTTTCTGATCTCCAAATTTTCGATAAATTCGGTTGCATCCTTAACTTTCCTATTTACTTCTGAAACAAACCATCTGTCGCAGTTGTCTAATTGCTCAGTATTAATTTCCACTTGCATACGCCAGGTTCTTCTAATTATCTCAAACATCCGTTCCAGTTTTCCTCTAACAGTTTTAACCTCTTCCTCTCTCCAATCCATAACACCTTGAAGGTCTGCAGCCGAGGCTATGTATAGCCTATAAAAGTCTGCAGAGTACTTTCTCGGTATGTCCACAAGGGGCATGACATTACCCTTTGACTTGGACATTTTTGCTCCTTCGCGGATCACATATTCATTGATGCTTATCATTCTAGGGCAAGATTTTTTCGCAAATATTCCTGCGTGGTTAAAGATAAAGAAGGTTAAGTGATTGGTTATATGACCTACAGCGGTATGTCTCTGATCGATGGGATACCAGTATTCGAATTCTTTTTTCATGATTTCAATTAAGTCTTTACTTATTCCCGTTATCTTTTCCACTTCTTCTGGATTTCCATTGTTAAGTAGGACGTAATCCCAAAATGCATCCGTCAACTGTTCGGGTTTGATACTGTGAGTCCTGATGTGCTGAATTATCGTATACAAACTCATATAGATAGTTGAGTCGCTGAGCGATTCTACTATCCATTTTTTGTCCCATGGTAATGGTGTTCCTATTCCTCTTTTTCGTGCGCAAGGCCTTTCGTGCAGCCACTCTATTGTGTCTTCAAAGAGTTTCCTATAGATGTTGGGGTGAATTTTCATCGACGCTAAACTTTCTCTAGCAAGTTGTTTCCATTCGTCATTGCCATAGTTAATGAACCATTGGTCTGGCAAAACCGCGACTATAACTCTTCCACCGCACCTGCATTCGACAGGTTTTTCTGAGGCCATAACTTCATACATTTTGTCAGATTTGTGCTGTTGTTTCAAATCTTCAAATATTTTCCCTTTGGCTTGCTGAACGGTCAGCCCTTGATACTCGCCACATATAGGCTTCAGGATTCCATTGTAAAATTCAGTTTTGTATAGGCTCTCTGTAGCCTCATCTATTTTTTCTGCATCTTTAATGTCTTTTACATCAAGTCTCTGGCATTCCTCTATAGCTGGGAAGTCTCCATAGCCCTTGACCTGGATCATCGATATAGGCTTAATTTCTTCAATCTCTTTAGCAGAGATTTTATAGCTCTTTAATTCATTAGAACGCTCTTGCAGGTCTTTCAACCCAACATAATCCCATGGTGCATGGGCAGGAACAGAATAGACCACACCCGTGGCTTCGTCTACGTCAACAAAATTCGTTGGCAGAATAATGACTTCTTTGGTTAATAGAGGAACCTTTACTTGTTTACCTATGAGCTCGGTTCCTTTGAACCTATCTTCAACCTTGATTTTCCTGCCTTGTTTTTTTAGTTTTTTGATGGAGGAATCTGAAACAATCCAATTTTCTCCATCGACAACTGCTTTGACGTAATCCTCTTTTGGATTAATCCATATATTTGTGACCCCAAAAATTGTTTCTGGACGCATCGTTGCGGCAACGAGATTAGAATTCTCTAGTTCGAATTTTATCAGTATGTATTCTCCAACGCTTGCTTTTATTTCGTCTCCTCTTACTATATCGTCTTCTCCAACGGCATTTTCATCTCTCAAGCAAAACAGAATAGGATATTTGCCCTTTATGATGTAGCCTCTTTCCATCAGCTTGTTGAATTGCCATGCAATGAAAGAGTAATACTCCTTGTCACCTGTGGTGAACCTTCGGCTCCAGTCTATAGAAAACCCTAAAGCCTTGAAGTCCGCCGTTATCACATCAGCGAAATATTTTGCGACATTCCACGGCTCTTTGAAGCTTCCAACGATTTCTTCAACCTTCTCAGAATCACTTTCATATAGTCCCACATATTCCCTGTAAAGGTCTATGACTGCCTTTTCTCCAAGTTCAATTCTCTTTGAAATTCCCAGAACCGGAGTTCCAGTTATGTGAAATGCCATTGGCCAGAACACATTATAACCTTTCATTCTCATGTAACGAGCAATAATGTCGCCAATTGTATAGGTTCTTCCATGTCCTATGTGTAGACTTCCAGAACAATATGGGTAGGGCACGGTTAGGAAGAACTTTTTCTTTTGAGGGTCCGGATTAGCCTCGAAGATTTTGGCTTCTTCCCACTTGCGTTGCCATTTTTGCTCGATTTGTTTCAAAAATTCCATAAAGGCTTCTGGATTGGGCTGTTGGCTATTAAAGGTTTTGTCAACTTTTATTGAGGTAGTGATCCCTCATTTTTCAGCACCAAATTAACTAGGAACGCTAGACTTGCTTTAATCCTTTGCGTCTCTGTGATTAAGTTTGCTTGTCAGATAAGGATAGAGAGAGGAGAAGGAGCGCTCTGTATAATGTGTTTTCAAAGACCAAGCGTGTGAGACAGGGTAGTCTACGATCAGATCTTCGACACGGCTTTGAATATGCCTAGGCTGATTGAGAATGTAGCCGACAATCTTGTTATTTACCCTAGCGACGAGTCCTTTCGTTTGCTTTTCGATTGCCTTAGCCATTCTCAGCTTTGCTCTGAAGGGTTTGGGTTCCTCCTTCTTCGTCAATCCACCAGTCCCAGTAGGGTCTGGCGCCTTCAACAAACACGTAAGATGCTTCCTCAATATCCTCTTTGGCAATTTCAGCCACGGTTATTCTGCGGTCCCACTGCTCCTCAGGCACTTTTATCGGATCCCAAGCTATTCTCAGTATTCTTCTGACTGGTTTGAAGCCGAACCGTTTGTATGCGTAAACGTAGGGTTGAATTGTCGGAGTGACCGCCTTTGCCAGTTTGAGACGCTTGAAGATGGAAAACTTTAGTGCTACATCTATTAGATTGTCCACTATTGCTGCTCTTGACATGGCGTCGACAACTGGAGGTATCGTATCTCTAAATGTTTTTTGGCTGGAAGGTTGAAGACGCCAATGCATCCAATGGGCTGACTCTGCCTTTCAGCTATGAAGAAGCCGGCAGGGTCAAAATACTGAGGAGACGTAAGCCGCTTGATCCTATCTGGCGTAAGTGTCTCCAAGTTTCTGTAGGCTGTGTTAACCACATGCAGGAATGATTCTTCGTCGCCCTCACGAAAATTTCTAATGACGATGTCTCGATTTTTCATTTCTTCACTTTCAGCTGTTTTCTGATCGCTTTCTCCGCCGCTTCCAGTGCTTGGTCTAGCCGGTCGGTCTTAGTTCCGCCTCCTTGTGCGAAGTCAGGTTTGCCGCTTCCTCCGCCGCCAAGGGTTAATGCGGCTGCATTAGCGATTTCGCGTGCGTCTACGCCTTTGTTTGTGGCTTCTTTTCCGGCCATGACGACTATTCGCGCTGTTTTTTCGTCTTTGCCGTAGAATGCAACTACTAAGTGTGGGTCTTTTTTGACGAGTTCGCTGGCTGTCTTTATCATGCGATCGACGTCTGGGGGTTCGAACTCTCTTGTCGCGTATTTCACTTCTCCAATAGCTTGTCTGCTCATGAGCTCGGCTGTGGGTTTGCTCTCTTTTTCAGCGATTTCTTTGAGTAGTCGTTCTCTTTCGCGTCGCGCTTCTTTCCATTCTGACAGCATGCGTTCAACTGTGGCTTCGAGTTTTTCTTGTGGAGCGCTGAGTTTTTCCGCCACTCTTGCTAATAGTGCCTCTTCTTTTTGGATGGCTTTTACGGCCTGGGTTCCAGCGCTGAATATGATGCGTTCTACGCCGTCTTGTATGCGTTCGGTGTGGAGGATTTTGATGAGTCCGATTTCGCCGGTGTTTTTGACGTGGGTTCCGCCGCAGGCTTGGACCTCCCAATCGCCAGTTTTGATCACTCTTATGTCTTTTCCTGGGACTGCTCCGCCTTGGTAGAGTCTGAAGCCGTGTTGTCTTTCGGCTTCGGTGCGTGGTTTCACAGAGGTTTCAACAGGTATGGTTCGCATAACTGCCTCGTTTGCGAGCTGCTCGATGTTGTGTATCTCTTCTGTTGTCAGGCGCTGGTAGTGCGAGATGTCTAGTCTGGATGTTTTTACTTCTTTTTGGGCTCCGCTCTGCCACACGTGTTGTCCGAGGACTCGTCTAGCTGCTCCCATTATCACATGTGTCGCTGTGTGATGCCTCATCAGGCTGATTCGACGCTTCCAGTCTATGCGTCCTGTGACCTTCATGCCTTCCCTGAGAGCTTGCCCTTTGAAGACGTGGACTATGATGTTTCCAATCTTCTGGACGTTGACGATGTCGGCTTGTGCGCTGTTGGACTTTAGAATCCCGTGGTCGGCTGGTTGGCCGCCTCCCTCTGGGTAGAATGCGGTTTGATCAAGGACTAGGTATTTGTTGTCGATTGCTCGCTCGGCTGTGGCTTCGAATTCCTGAATGTACGCGTCTTCGTAGTACAGTGTTCTCGTTGGGGGCAGACCTGAGAGTGCTGTTTCGATTCCTTTTATTGGGACCTCTTCAACCGTTGGCGGGGCTTGAAGGTGCTGGGCTGCAACCTTGGCGTAGAAGTCTTCGGGCACGTTGACTCTAACTTCCTCTTTTTCCACTGTTTCTTTCACGACTTCTGGGGGCAAGCCGTGGGAGTCGTAGAGTTGGATCAGTGTTTCTTCGGGGATCTCTTTGATTCCTTTGGTCTTCAGTTCTGAGGTGACTCGTTTGGCAAGTTGGCTTCCGCGTTTGAGCGTTTCCTCGTACTTGGCGCGTTCAACAGACAGCATGGTGAGGATTTCGTCGTGCATCTCTTTGAGGCGGTGGAAGTCTTTTGACCAGAAGCCTATTTGGCTGTCGACGATGTCTTGGAGTTTGTCTTCGATGCCTAGGGCTCGTAGGAGGCGGTAGGTTCGCCTGATCATTAAGCGGGCCAAATATCCTTCCTGCATGTTGGAGGGAACGACTCCTTCGGCGAGCATGAAGGCTAGGCATTTTGTGTGGTCGACGACGGCGAAGACGTTTTCAATCGGGGTCATTTTCTGCTCTAGTTCGTCTGCGTTTACCCCAATTTTTCTGGCGACTGCTTCGCGGGCTTCGTGTCGGCTTTTTCCCTTTCCTAGGACCATTAGGCCAGATTGTTCGGCGACTTTTTTCAGTAAGCCGTCGTCGATTCTGATCATTCCAGTGAAATGTGTTATTTCCTCCAGAATGGATCCGTAGATGGCGTGAAAGGCGCTTAGCGTGCCTTGGGAAAGCCATGCGTAGCGGTCGATTCCGTAGCCGGTGTCGACTGTTCTTATTGGTAGTTCTATGAAGTCGTTGTCGACGACCTTGAATTTCATGAAGACTAGGGTGTCTATTTCGCATCCGCGTATGATGGTTTCTAGGTCGGGTCCTGCGTTGCCTCCGCCTGACCAGACGTCCTCTTTGTAGGTGATTTCTTCGGTTTTTACGCCCAGAGTCTTTGTGAGGAGTTCGTGGTGGTAGCGTACTGTGTCGTTTTTCCAGTAGACCTCTTTGTCGGGGTAGTTGAATGCGTGGTGTCCGCCCATTTCGAAGATTGTTAGGTGGCGTCCGAAGGTTGGTCCGACGTTGTCTACGTCTACTAGGCGTATGCAGGGTTGGCTGACAACTAGGGGGTTGGCTGGTGGTGAGATGATGCCGTTTGTGACGTATGGTTGGAAGTCTACGATGCTGGCGCTTGTGAAGTAGAGGTCTGCGCGCCATCTGGAGGCGACTGGGTAGGGTTTGATGCGTTCGTGGCCGTGTTTCTCAAAGAAGGTTAGGAAGGCTTCGCGCATTTCTGTTAGGCTGTAGCTTTTGCGTGTCGGTGGGTTGTTGATGAATGTTAGGGGTGCGCAGCCTTCGGGGGTTGATTCTCCACAGGTGGGTTGATCTGGTTTTTGGGTCCAGTAGTGTTCGCCGCATGTGGGGCAGAGTTTTCTGACGTAGCCTGTCTCGTCGAAGAAGGGGACATGATATTCGCTTTCTGGAAAGCTGCGTTTCAAGAGTTTAATCAGTCCTCCGGTGTGAGTCATGGAGACTAGGCGGCTTCACAAGTTAAAGTTTGAGGACGAATTTAACCGTTGAGTCTTATTAGCTTGTTGATAAGGTTTAACTCTGCAGTTACTCTTTTTTTCTTAAGGGAATAGTCTGCGATGAAGAAGGTTACTTTTGTTATTCGAGACCCGGATATCAACAGGGTGTTGGGTAATGAGGTGGAGTTGTTGATGGATGATAAGGCGAGTATAGTTGACGTGATAAAGAGGGTGGATGGGCTTATAATGGAGAGGACTCGTAGTTTTCCTGTTAAAGGGTGCAAGAGCTTGCTTCACTTGACTTTTCACCCGGTCGAGCATCGGTTCTATTCGCATGCTGCTTTGACCGCGTATAGTGGAACGGAGAGGTTTATCGATGTGAAGGGAAACGTTGATTCTCCGTTGCCCGAGGGTGTTGTGGTTGTTTTGGCGTTGACGGTTTGTAGTGGTGAGTGGGAGCGGGTTGTGGATGTGGAGTAGCGCGCAGTAGCGGGCTAGTACGTTGAGTGCAGAAAAAATTTTTTTTGGTGAGAGTTCTGCTTTTCTGTTTGCTCTGTGGGTTCTGTTTTGAGTTCTGTATGGTGGGTTGGTTTCTGTTTGTGTGCGCTTTCTATGTTGTTGAAAGTGACTGTTCAGGGGATGGTGTGTGGCGGGCTGGTTTTTTGTGCTTGGTGGTGTTGACCGGGCTTTAGAAACACTAACAAGAATGATGTTGCGTATTGCGTCGAAGCGGGAAAGAGAATTTCAGGAGAAGAAGGCGCTAATTCCCTTTTAGCCTTCTTCTACATTGCCTTAGCTCTAGCCTCTCTAGTTTTTTGTATTCAATTGTGAGTATGGTCAGATATGTGGCTGCGGCTGTACGACTTCTTCTGTGCTGGTTTCTGTTTTCATGTGCCATTAACTCCGGCTTGGAAACAGTAATAATACCTAGCTGGTTTCTGCTGCGGCGAGTACAACATCTATTTGGCAGTATCATTGAGGTGGGAGTTCTTAAATCCATCTGGGGGCTGGGCAGTTGTAGTTGAACACGCTGAACTGTTGTGTCCAACTTCTTTCTATGGTGCGGTGTGTCTGCGTGAACAGTAGTTGAACACGGAAATGCAGACTGTTTGTCGCGTTTTTGTGTGGGTGGTGATGACAATGCGCCTATGGTGTCATCGTCGAGTTTGCGAGGCTGTGAAAATTTTTGTGGCGTTAGTGATGACTGCGCCTATAGTAACACTAACAACAGTCTATGTTGCGAGAAGTGATGTCGCACAAAAGCTGTGTGGAAGAAAAAGGTGACATACCCTTAAGGTCTTCTTCTACCTTGCGGCTGCGGGCTGATTAGAAGTTGTTGTTGTAACTATATACTGAAAAAACCCAACAACAACTTTCGGGATGGTTGAAGGCGCGGGGCTTCTGTGTTCAGATATTATTAACTTCCGCTAAGGAGAAGTAATAATCACCGAAGCGTCGTCCGATACGCGCGCCGGGCTAATTATCTTTCTCCTTTGAGCCAGCCTTTGATTCCGAGTTCCTTAACCGTTATGGTTATTGGTTCGGGTTCGTGGGACTTGTATTTGCCGTTTTCGTCTAGGTACATTATTGTTGGTTTTAATGGAAATACGCCTTGAACCTTCGGTGTGAGGATGAGTCTAACCTCTTCCATCTTCAAGGGGTCGAGTCGTCTTCCTTTCATGTTGATGTAGCTGTCTTCCACTCGGTAGTTCTCGGGTTTTTCTCTCAGTTCGAAACCCTCAGGGATGACCTCTGTGATCTTAGTCAATAATGCTGCACTTTTCCCGGCGTTGACGAGCTCTATCTCCAAGTCGAGGTTCTCGCCTACTTTCAGTTCTCTTTGACGGGCAATGATGTTTGCTTGTATGTCGGCGTGTTCGAATCTTTCGGAGCCGACTGCACTTTCATGAGTTGGAGCTGGAGTGCCAAAAGTGGTTGTTGTAGAGATGATTGGTGGCGTGTGCAACACTTCGCAAAGGGATGTGGCAAGTTCTCGTTCTTCTTTCACCTTTTCGAGAAGCCTCAGCACTTGTTCCCTTTTTTCTGGGTGTTCAGCTTTCATGAATGATCCTGCAGATGTTTGGAGGATTTTTTCAGCCATGGCGTAGAATTTCGTTTTTTTCTCTGGGTCGCTTTCTCTCTTGGCGTTGTCCACATACATGTAGGCGTCGAAGAGTTGCTCCGTTGCTTTGGCGTACTCTGAAGCGTTTCGGAAGCCTGCTTTGACATAGTGGGTAGCAGCGCTCTCTAGGTGTTGTATGGCTATTGTGTGTAAGTTGGGGTCTCTGGTGTCGACAAATTTTGTTCCAACCTCAAGCGCCTTGCAGAAGCGGCTGTGGCCTGACGTCAGTGTTTTCGCTTGTTCGTTTGGGCTCAGGTCTTTTGCTTCTTCGAATAGTTGAGATGCTTCTAGGTACAAGTTTGGGGACTCTTCAGCTTCTGCACGGGTCATTCTTTGCCAGGCTTGAGAAAGAGTGGCAATAAGCTTGAATTCCTTCTTCTCCTGTTCTAATTCCATCGTTTGAATTATTTTTTCAAAGATTTGGGCTGCTTCACCATATTTCCGTGAGCTCGAGGAGTGGTCGCCTTTTTTGTCGAGGATCTTTGCTTCTTCCAGTGCCATTCTTCCTGAGCAATATTCGCGTCTTATGTCTGAAGCTCTGATTAGGTTGGTTGCCATGGTTTTTTCGTCTGGGTTTTCAATTTCTCCAAGCCTCGTTTCTAGAGATTTCTTGGTTTCAATAAACAGCTTGGCTGCTTCCTCGAAGGCTTGGAGCGCTTCCTCGCTCTTCTCGCTTCTGCTCAGGTCTTCGGCGTTTTCAACATGAGCCCATGCGGAATAATTCGGAGCCAGATAACTCCATTGTCTTAACGACTTGTGCATAGTGGCAGCTTTTTCATAATGCTCCTTTGCTAACCCGTATTCCTGTCTATCATGGTGATGTCTGGCTTTTTCGATTTCACTCCAAGCCGCCATGTAGCACGCATGTTCCCGATAAAAGTCTTTAATTTGGGAGATCCTTTCGGATACCGCTTTATAATTGTCTGAGGCTAAGTCGAAGTTTTCAGCCGCTTTCAAGTGCTCACCCAGAGCATCGTAGGTTTGAGCGGCTTTCCAGTGGCACTCCGCAATGCGGCTTTTTGCATCAACCTTCTGATACGATTCAGCTGCTTCAGCAAAGGCTTTTGCAGCCCTTCCAAGATGCTCCCTATTCCTAGAAAGTTCGTAGAGGCTGTTCAGCCAGACTCCTATCCTGTACTGGTTCCATCCTAGAGCCCAAGGAGCCACTGGGAATTGCTTTTCGGTGAGAGTGACTCGCACCTCTTCGATGCAGAGTTTCAAGCCATCTTCATTGTCCAGTATGGCTTCTTGGAGCATGCTCTTTTTGATCTCAGGGTCCTTGGCTAAGTCTGCGAGTTCATGCTTTGTCACAGCAAGTGCGCTCTTCATAACACCTCGGTTCCAGCGAAGGAAAGGTTCAAGTTGCTCAGTGATGTCATTAGCTTTCTGCCTGTGTTCCAGCGCCTCTTCTAGGAGCCTCTTCTTCTCCTCGGAGCTCGTTTCTATCTCGGCTAAATGTGTAAGTATCATGCCGAACATGTGATTTGCGTACACTGTGGCATTCGGGTATCCAGCATCTTCAGCCAGTCTCAGTCTGTCGGGGATGGTGTCTCTTGCTTTTTCAAGCAAACGGCGTTTTTTTCTCAGATCCGTCTCATAAAAAGCCAACATTAAATCGCTATCAATATGCGTCGTCTCTATCCAAAGAGCATCCCCGCGTGGGCTGATGAATGAGATTGGAGCATAATGCTTCTTTGCGTCTTCAGCGTACTGCAAGATTGTCTTGATGAATACTGAACGTTCTTCCGGGTCTTCGTCTAACTTCGGCTTAGGTTCCCAGTAGGTGTGATAAACTAACCAGTCGAAGACGCAACCGATGATGAACTTGTCCTTTGTTTTCCTACCATACTCTAACGCTTTTTTAAGATTCGTTAAAGCCTCTTCAGTACCATCTCCCCATAAAAGAACTTGGGCTCCAAAAATAGGATACAAGAATTCGAACAACGCCACATCTTCGGAAAGCTCCCTAGCCTTTTGCCAATAATCCTGAACCTTCTGCCTGCCTCTCTGCCTCTCATCTACATCCAAAAAGAAATAGTCGAACACGCCCAAACAGAAAGCGGTTCTCGCATATGCCGTTGCGAGTTCACAGGAGTCCTTAAAGGGGGAAAGAGACCTGATTGCCTGCTCCCCATGCTCCACTGCCTCTCTCGTCAACTTCTCTCTGGCTTGAAAATCCCACTCAAGACAAAATCCAAAGACAACGCTGCTTGAAAGCTGATTGTACGTTTTCCCATACTCCCAACCGTCACCAGCCTCATTAAACGCCTTCAAACTCTCCTTAGCAAGCCTCCAACAATACTCAAGCAGCCTCTTCTTCTCAGGCACTTCCGATGCAAGCCAATAACCAATGTACGCAATCGTGGCATCACAACGAAGAATCCTCGGCGTCTTTCCAGCTTCACTCATCTTTTCATAAGATTCCTTAGCCTTCTCATAATGAGCAACAGAGTGACTCATCCTGTCCCTGAATTCATTGACACTTTCAGCCTGCATAGCCGCCCGATAAAAGGCGTAACCCATCCTTTCCTGAATCTGTCCAAACTTCATAAGACCTGCTTCAGGCACTAGACTCAAGGCTTTCCCATAAAACTCAGCCGCTCCCAGCCAGTCATATTCCTTTTCGTTTTCTGCTGCCTTGCCTAAAATTTGCTCTGCACTCAATCCCTCGGACATGCCACAAACCAACAAAAACGTTATCAAATAACTGTTTGAAAAGGTTTTGGATAGTTCAGAGAAATAGAATCCCCACAACCCTGCCCTTAATGATACATCCGGAAAACAATGACGCGCACCGCCTAACGATTCTAAAATTCACGTTTTCCAAACATTGCGTTTCAAGTCGTCGAAAATCTGAGAGCAACAAAGCGACGAAAACGATGTTTCCAAGTGCATGGACTCCACCAGCTTTAAAGCTTGTTCAGCTGGAAAGGCGATAGCGTTCACTCCGGCTTTAACTGCTAGCATATCCGTTTCCGTTTTGTGTTTTCCCTTCGGCCTCATGCAGCCCAATACCAAAGGAGTTTTAGGCAACATCAAACGTGCAGCAACCAACACTCTAGCAATGTCTGCAGGCTTGGGTGGCGTGGTTGTTTCCATCACAGTGCCATGAATCGGCATCAAGGCAATGACGATAACGGCGCTGGGCGAATACTTGGCAATCATCTCTAAGGCTTCAAACTCGCCCTTCAACCTGCCATAATGCAAGCCAACGAGCACGTGAGGCACCAACGGAATCCCAGACTCATGCAATACCCGCAGGGATCTGTCGTAGTCAGCCACAGAAACGTTGAGCTGATAAACCTCCCGTATGGTCTCATCTGAACCAATAATATCAATCAAAGCCGCGTCCACACCAGCATCTGCAAGCCGCCCAGCCAACTCAGCATCAATAACGCCAGTGTGCACAACAACGGTCAAGCCGAGAGTCTTCTTAACCTCAGCAATCGCGTCAATAAACCGTTCCAAAGGAACAGAACCATCGGGAAGACAGCCACCGCTGATAAGACAGCCCAAACCACCCTTCGTCTTAACCTCCCTACACACTTCAACAAGGCGTTGAGGCGTAACCGCAGGCAACATAGTGTTCAAAACCCTGCCACCACAATGCTTACACTTCAAAGTACAGAAGGAACCAGTAACAGATATGGAAGGAAAAGCCTCGGGCGAAGAACAAAAACGCTCAGCCCGATAATACATAAAACTCGGCGCATAAAAACGAATCCGCCTGCCAAAAGCTTTCCATCTAATGTCACGCGCCTCAGCCAACGCCTGCTCAAGTGCCTTCTCATCGGCGTGAAGCAAGCTCTGAACCCTGTTTCTCCAAATCGACATGGTGAATGCACGCTTGAAAGTGTGAAGTAAGTTATTAGAACCGCATTATTAACCTACTTCTGGGGCCGTCGTAAGTCCAGAGAATAGCGAAAACAAGCCATATACTTTTTAAGATTCAGCCCTATCGCATTCTTCTACCTTGCTCTCTTCCAACCTCCGACGTGGAGAAACGAAGGCTTTTGTTTCTGGCTTGAAGGCGACCGCATCAGCTACTGTTCCTATAGTCCAGGTATGTTTGTTTCTTTCAGTGTTAGGTCAAAATCCATACTCATGCTGTCTTCGAGGGCGGTGAACTGCATTTTCAGTGGCCATTTAGTCTCTTTGTCAACGTAAAATGTCATCGTTAAGCCTGGGGCGCTGTATTCATAGATCATACAATGCTTGGTTCCAAGACCTTCAATGTACACATCGTCTTCGCGCGTTTCTGTGAGATCGTAGCCCTCAACTTCATACGTTGCTGTGGCTGTTCTCAAGTCCGCCCATGTAGTATATTGCCACTCTTGAGGTTGCATTACGTTGCTTTCCATTTTCATGTTAGTGAGAAGTTTCGCATGAGTGCTGTTGTGTTCCACAACTTCAAGGCGCATCGTCATATTCAGCGATACAAATGACACGGTTGTTTGCCCAGCATATTCCGCATACGCTCCTTCAAAAAGCCAAGAGGCTTCAGGAGGTCTTGAAAACCACCAATACGCGAAGACCCCGGTCACAATAAGGGCTACAATAACAACCATAGCAACAATCAACCAACGTTTCCGAGGTTTAGGTACAACTTCTGGAGGTTTAGGTGCAACTTCAGAGGAAGGAGTTTCCGTAGCGCTGAAACTCAACATTCTCCACCGCAGGCTGTTCTCATCCACAAACAAAAAAGATTTGTGGTTTATCAGAATCTTGTGGTCTTCAAGTTAGAGCGAATTTAGTCTCCATACCTCAGCTCCAGCTTCTTTCTCAGTCTCAGAATGTGTGTGCATTAATAATTTAAGGAGAAATAAACGTCTAGTTCTTAGAATGACCAATACTTGTTCCAATCAAGAAAAAAAGCGAACATGAGCACTGAACATGACGTGCCAGAGAAAATCCGAGTCTCAGTAGGCTCCGCCATAGTACTGGGGTTATTAAAAGGCAAGATAGACGTGCCGCCCACAACAGTCTACATGCTCACATACCGCCAGGGAAAGTGCCTCGCCAACTGCGGCTTCTGCCCCCAAGCCCGCACAAGCACCAGCCGAGCCGACATGCTCGCACGAGTGACTTGGCCAGCATTCCCGACAGAACAGGTTGTTGAAAAAATAGTATCATCAGCAGACAGGGGCAATGTAAAACGTGTGTGCATCCAAACCCTAAACTACCCCACGGTTTTCAACGACATCTTACACTTAACCAAACTGATTCACTCACGCTCAAACGTGCCGATTTCCCTGTCATGCCAACCACTAAACAGAGCAGAGATGAAAGAATTAACAGAGGCTGCTGTAGACCGCATCAGCATAGCCCTAGACGCAGCCACAGAACAGCTGTTCGACAAAGTGAAAGGCGCTTCAACTCAAAGCCCATACGTATGGAAAAGACAACACGAAGCGCTAAAAGAAGCAGTCGAAGTCTTCGGCAAAAATCAAGTCTCAACACATCTCATCGTTGGATTAGGAGAGACAGAAAAAGGAATCGCTGAAGCCATTCAATGGTGCACAGATTCAAGTGTCAATCCCAGCTTATTCGCCTTCACACCAACTCCAGGCATAGCCTTGGAAAACATGCCGCAACCAAACATTGAAACATACAGACGGGTTCAGCTTGCTCGTTATCTAATAGTTCATGGAAAAACCCGATTTCAAAACATGAAGTTTGACGGGGAAGGACGAATACTGGATTTTGGAGTATCAAACACTCAACTAAACGAAGCGATTTCAGAAGACACCCCCTTTCGCACATCTGGCTGCCCCGAATGCAACCGCCCATACTACAACGAACGACCGGGCGGACCAATGTACAATTATCCAAGACCGCTCACTCCAAGAGAATTCATTGAAGTAAAGAAACAACTGTTATTTAGTCTAAAGCTGCCGTCTTATCAGAATTCATCTCAACACCCAAGCTAAGAATTCTTCAAAGAAAGCTCTAATTTGATAGGAACCGTTACAACCGAGCTCAACGATGGTAAAAACAGAATGAAAGTGAAGCATCCAGTTTCGTTTATCATGATTATTTTTTCATATATTCTGGAATCAGTGCTTCCGTAAGTATATACTAATTGAAACCAACCTGTGGTGTTTTCTATTACTTCTTTGGTGGAGTTAGCTAGATACCACATAAGGCCTGCATAATACTCATTTGGAAGTTCTTCTTCAATCCTAACAAATAACTCACTTTTTCGTGAGACTTCAAATTCATAGAAGAACCAGCCCCTGAATGTTTCTCCATCACTGCGTGCGAGCTTGATTTTAATAAAAAGCAATGTTTCGTAACGTGATGTATTCATGCACCACCATGAAACGATCAAGATAACTATCAAAGCACTGACGATTAAGAAGATTCGCCACTTTAAAGTGAGCGCTTTCAACCATTTTCTGGACGAAACCTCCGGATAATCTTCAACCCCAGTCATCAACTTCGCCGCGGCAACTCCGACACTAGAAAGCCCGTATTTTCCATCTTCAGAGCGGGTCAACAGGTCACCCATCTTCTCCAGATGATAACTTAAGTGTCCACTATCAATCGAAAGCTGCCCAAGAATCTCGGAGAAAGACATACCCGAAAAAACCATATGTTTCTTAGCCAACATCCTTAGGATTTTTCTGCGGATAGGATTCTTCAGAGACGTAAAAATCAATGAGTACGTCTCTTCTTCTGACCCTTCATTAGACACAGCTACTCCCCAATTTGGAAGACACTTAACGAAGTTGAAAAGGATTTTTGTGAAGGAACATTTACACAAGGATTGGGAAAACCTGCTTTACAAACTAACTCAAGTTCGAAGAAACCGTTATGTACGAAAAACTATCATAGCTTTCTTATTTAAAAGCGGTCCAAAGAAGGAAAACCATTGAGCGCTTTGTACCTGCTTGACGCCGTGGCTGAAAGCGGCAGCACAATCAAACTCAAGTTCTATGACCCATCCGAGGGCGTTTTAAAAGAGTTCACTGATACCACATACAAGCCCTTTTTCTTCGTTCCCTGGCCACTCAGCAAACAGGATGAAGAAACAATTCGCAACCTCCTTGGACAGGTAGAAGTTGCCAAGAAGACTGATTTGTACACCAACGAAGCCAGAGAAGTTGCGAGGGTCCAAGTGTACAAGCCCTACTTTTTCAAGAAAGCCATGAGAAAGTTTGAAACCGCTTGGGAATGTGAAATCGAGTTTAATCACAGCTACGCCTACGACCACGACTTGACTTTTGGCGCACAACACATTATGACCCAAGAAAATCGCTTCACACCAGTTTTGAATATTGCCGAGAACCTAAGAGCCAGATTCGATGAAGTTTTCACCCACGTTAAAAATGTTGACCCCTTAAAGTATAGACAGCTTGAACGTTGGTTTGTCTTGCTCCATCAGCCAGTGCCTCAGATCAAACCAGAAATCTGGAATATAACTGGTGACGTTAATCCTGACAAATATTTTGCCGCTTTCATGCTGTCAAGGATTGTTAACCTCCCTGTCCCCCTCACCTATGCGAGTCGAAGTGTTAGTGACTGGTTGAAATCAATGATGTATGATTCCCTGAGAAGAAACAACGTGTTGATTCCAACCTCCAAAGAGCTTCGCAGAGGATTGGAAACTCATGTCGTGCCAGGCGCTTTAACAATTACTCCAAAAAGCGGAATCTACTTCAACACGGTCGTAGCCGACTTCGAGAGCCTGTACCCAAGCTGCATAGACAGCTATAACCTATCCTACGAAACGGTTGACTGCCACCATGAAGAATGCAAGGTAAACAAGATTGAAGAGGCTGGACACCACATCTGCACAAAGAGACGAGGCTTTCTCGCCGCGCTGGTAGGCGCACTCAAAGACCTCCGCATCCACTGGTTCAAGCCTCTTTCAAAAGACAACTCCCTCCCAGAAAACGAGCGTCACCAAGCCGAAATCACTGCTAAGCTGCTCAAACTTCTGACGGTGTCCAGCTACGGCGTTTCCGTCCGCATACACGGCTTGGCTTGCCCACCTTTAGCGGAATCCATCACAGGGTACGGACGATGGGCACTCCAAACCACTTGGAACATCGCCGAACAGAACGGGCTGCACCCAGTCTACGGAGACACCGACTCAATTTTCTTGGAAAACGCTTCGCTCAATAAGGTTGAATGGTTAATAAAGACAGTAAAGGAAAAACTGCGACTTGACCTAGCCGTAGAGAAACAATATCCGGTCTGTGTTCTGTCTAAGGCTAAGAAAGCCTACTTCGGCATTCTAACCGACGGCACACCAGATTTGAAGGGTTTAACAGCCATTAAATCAAACGCCCCTAATTTTATCCAGAATGTATTCAAAAGCTGTGTTAAAGAGCTAAGCTACGTCAAGAATGCTAATGAATTCGAGTTAGCTAAGGCTCGGATTGTGGCAATTGCTCAAAGCGCAATCAAGGATTTGCAGGACAGAAAGGTTGAATTGAAAGACCTGATTTATTCGGTGACCTTGTATCACGATCCACGAGAGAAGATTGTATCGAAGGTTTTGCCCCAACCCTATCAGTGCGCTGTCCAACTAATCGACTCTGGAAAAGAAGTCAAGCAGCGAGACACTGTTTCTTTAATCAAAGTAAAACCCTTCACTTACCACAACAAGCAATTCAGTGTGAAACCAGTAGACCGCGTTACAAGCGTTTTAGAGATAAATGCAGAGGACTACATAAGAAATCTTACAACAGCGCTCAATCAGACGTTTAAGCCTATGGGAATAAACTTTGAAGCAAAAGCTGAAACAAAAATTACTGAGTGGCTCGGAAAACGAGAGTGACTATTTCTTTTTTGCCATTTCCCACGCTTCAGTTATTTCTCGCACAAAAGATGGCTGTGTGGTAAAGATGTCCTTGGAATCTTTAAATCATAAGTAAAACACATGGCGTTTTTTCAAAAGCGGTGGTGGCTTGCATCATGTACTCAGGTTTTCTCGGAAGCTTGTCATAGTACCTCGCTATAACACTATCAAAGGATTTCTCCAACTCTTTGGTGGAAAGGACATGGTCAAAGCCAAGATGAATGCTATAACAATACAGCTGGGATTTTTCACCAATATATCGGTAATTAATGATGTTCTGATCCAATATCTTTAGGTTACTTATGAAAACCAAAGTATTACTTTGCGTCTGAATCTTGGTGTAGTTGAAGGTTATTTCTTCAACCACACCCTCGATATTGTCTATTCGAACATAGTCGTTTACCTTGAATGGATGCGTTATAAACACGAAAAGCCCTGCCATAAAGTTTCCAAGAGTTCGTGTTGAGGCAAAACCAATCGCTGCACCACCGAGAGCAGAGTAGGCAACTAACCAATCTGGAGGCACCCCCGCCAATCCTCATGAGAGTGGCTACTCCACCTAAAAGAATCAAAAGGCGGAAAATCAATACCAAACCGTTTGTAATATGTAGCGGCCACTCCTTACGCTTTGAAAGCCTCTTTAAATATCGCGCGATAAATCGCTCCAGGATAATTGCAACGACAACGATTGCAGCTACTTCAATATAGATTAGATTCGCAATAATGTCTTCCCAAAGGGTCATTAGAATTTTCCTCCGACACACTGAATTATTATCAGCACTTTTCTGAAGCCTTCTATTAACCTTTCCAGATAGTGTTCTTCCTCCTTTTTCACAGAGATGTCTCTAGATGATGAAAAATGCCAAGATATTGTAGCTTAGGTTCATGTTATTGTTTTTCAAGCATGGATTCCCATATTTGGAAGCCGCCCACTGTTTCTGGTCTTTCAACTGGGTTGTACCATTTTTTCATGGTGCCGGCTTTAGACCTTATTTTCCAAGCGAATGATTTGGATTCTTTGTCTATTCTCTCGACCAGAGTTTCGATTTTTTGAACAATCTCTTCTCTGTCTTCTTTTTCAATGCTTTTTGGGTCAATATTGACTTCAGCACCTAATTTATCTATGTCAGAAATGACCCGCTTGATTTTTTTGAGATTGGTCGTGGCTGTGTACCAAAATCCCCAGTCAGAAGATAATAGTTTGGCTATGTATGAGGCATCTATGTTTTCCTTTTGTCTATTTTCCTCAACCTTGTGTGCCTTCAGAAGAAGCAGAGAGTCCTTTAGGTCTTTTACGCTAAATGCTTCCCAAATCTGTATCTTCTCTAGGAGTAGATCGGTAACTGCGATTGTTGGATAATCGAGTTCCAATCTTCCTTGGAAGTCGATTGGATGATTTGCCACCAAAAGTCTGTTGAAGAAAACATCCACGTAGAACCAGCCCTTTGGATGATAATATATCTGTCTGTCAGATGCTGCTGAAGAGAGGGTTGCCCTTCTTTTAACATATCCTATTTTTACTGAAAAAGTCTTTAACTCTTTCTCTATGCTTTGCATAAGACATGAAGTCTATGTCGCTGTATTCCTGACCTTTCACGGTGCCTGTTCCAATTCTGCCGAGTTTCTTTGCGAATTCTCTTAAATCTTGGCAGTGTAGTGCTATTCCTAATCCGCCTAGTATTCTCAGAGTTAGGCCTTTTTTGTCGGCTTCTTTAACTATTGTTTCAGCTTCGCTGAGAAACGCTTCGGTGGGAACAATCCCTTTCCATTCTTCAGGCAGCTCTCTTTTAATCTCTTTATCTAACAACCAAGCCATTGGTTAGGCTGCTCTCCTTCAACCTTCTATTCTTTGAAGCTTGAGAATTTCGTTGCCTTTCAGCTCTATGAGAAAGGCTCTCAGTATGCCCTCTGCGTATTCGCTTCCAGGGTTGACGCAGTGAGTCCTGCCAATCTTCATGGAGCCTGACGCCTCATGTATGTGTCCATGTAACCCCAATAGGGGCTGGTATTTTTCAATCATTTTCCTGACCGCTTTTGAGCCAACAGGAACCATGACGATGCTTCCGCTTTGGACTATTGGATTTAGGTCTTTGTCAAGCAGTGGGGCTTCGTCCAGTTTAGATTGGAATGGTGGAGCGTGAAAGTTGAATATGGCTGAGTTTTTGTCCTTTACTTGAGAAATGTATTTTTCCAGTCTGTCTTCAAGCTTATCGTCTTCTTCTTCTCGGGCTGTTTTCCATGGGCTTGGGTTTACCCAGCCTGTGCTTATCATCTCGTGCATTTCGTCGATGTTTATGACCTTGCCCTCTGCGTTGATAACATCTTCGTGGTCTTTGATTACGTTGTCTACTAGGGTTCGGTCGTCGTTTCCTGGGCAGACAACTATTTGGGTTTCACTTGGAACCTTCTGTCTAATCAGGTCGAACCAGTTTTTCAGCGTTGAACTCATACAGTTGTGGAAGACTTCATCCACTTTTGCTGGGTTTTGCCTCATCTCTTCATATTCGCTCTCAGTGGTTTGGCAGGGGTAATAGCCTATTCCACGTATGTCTTTGTAGGCTTTTTCCAGTTCATTCGAGTCTATTATGTGTGTTTTCTTCATGAGGTAGTAGCTGTATTTTCCGTCGCTTCTTTCTATTATGGGAACCAGCATTTTTCCAGTTAGGTCTCCGCCGCAGATGGATACGTCGGCTTTAAGCATGGCTGAGGCGTTGAGGAACTTTCTCCATGTGCCCTCTGACCCATGCATGTCGGTGGCGAAGAGGATCCTTGTCTGAGGTTCTTTTTTCCTTTTTAGTAGAAATGTCAATCAAATCTTTCCTAACTCTGTTTTTCTATGAATTAGAAGGATTGCGGAGATATTTAAGTCTAAATTTCCTAGGAAAGGCTTAAATTTGCTTAGAGTTAAAAAAGGAAGATTTGGTGAATAAAAAACATGACGAGTAAACAGGGATTGTTCGCTAGAGAAGCTACTGGACTAGTGAGAGAAATAGGCTTTAGTTTGGGTGTAATCATTATCATGTCCCACGTCATAGGCTTAGGCTGGCAGAAACGAGCCTTCCAATACACAGGACCTGCTCCTCTACCAACGGACATGATGCCACTTGGCCTTCCACCAATATTCTGGGCTTTCTTGATCGGCGGCTTCGTTGTGCTAATAACAGGTTACGCAGCTGGCTATGTTGCAGCTGCTATGCCAAGATCTGGCGGCGGGTATGTCACAATCTCTAGAGTCATCCACCCTGTAGCTGGCTACATGTCAGGGTGGACAATGTATCTCGCAGAAGCATTTTCCTTTGGCTTGATTGCGGTTGCTGTCCTTGGAGGAATCGAAACCTTCTTTGGCATTGCCATGGCACCAACAAGCGTGTCTTTGGGTGGTTCAGTCGGGCTCTTCTTAGGTGGTATCGCACTGGTATGGATATTTGCAATCCTCGCCTTGTTGGGCACAAAGATGTACGGTAGACTGTTGCAGATAATGTTCTATATACCAGCGATAATTACGATTATCTTCTTCGCCATGTGGATAGCAGGTGCAATAGACCCCAATGTAGTTGCAACCGGAGTGAAAGATGTCATGGGCAAGACACCAAGCGAAATCATTGATCTTGCTGTAAATGCTAGGATGGTCGAAAATATGGTTGGGTTCTCTGATGCATTCTCATATGCCCTTCTCGGCGCATTCTGGGCTTTCATGGGATGGTATGCAACTACGTTCCTTGCTGGCGAAGTTAAAGAGGCAAACAAGAAGCTTCCGATGGTGCTCTTAACAGCAGGGTTATTGATAATGGTAGTCTACCTACTTGCTTCGTCACTTTCGTCAATAGCCGCTATGAACGCGGCTCCTGCTTACACAGACGCTAATGGACATCAGTGGGGATTTTTCCAATCGTATGCCTACTTAAGCTATCCACCATTAACGGCTAAGACAGCAGTAGCAAATGCTGTAGCTCAAATTCCTAATTTCCAAAAGGCATGGAGTACTGGAATTGCCTCTATTATTGCAAGAGGCATGAACATGGGAATACTCTCATACCTAATTGCGTTAGGTGGCGTGCTTTGGGTTGCCAACGACATTCCCCCATTCCTTCTTGTCGCTTCAAGAACATTCTTTGCCATGTCATTTGATAGAATGATGCCTGAAAAGTTTGCCTACGTAAGCGAAAGATGGCACGCACCAGTCTGGGCAATAGTCATCACAGCGCTTTTCGCTACGCCTGCATGCGGAGTTGAAGCAGAATTGGAACCCATCTTTACCTATCTGGGATTTGCTGGAGTGGGCGGAACCGATTTGTACGATGCACTTTTCCTTACAATGTTCTGTGCTTCTTGTATGTTGCTTCCGTTGGAAAGAAAAGAAATCTTTGATAGAGCCGCTGTCAAACATTCAATGGGCACAGTCGTAGGATTAGGATTCTTTGCAACACTAGGATCAGCCTTCTGCTTGTACACGATGATAAGTTCGCCTGCATGCGCTTGGGTTTGGTCGCTCCTTAGATCTGGTGCAGACTTTGCTGATGTTGTCAGCGCAGTTGGATGGTGGGGCTTCATCCTCGTTGGACTATTGCTATATCTATATCACATGTACCGGAATACAACTAAAGGCGTTGACATGCGAACCCTCTACCTGAGCATCCCACCAGAATAGCCTTAAATATCCTCCCTCTTTTTATTTTTCCAATATTAAGACTACTGGTGTTTTGAGCTTGTATGAACTAAGCTTTATCACCGACATGGTTGAGGAGCAAATAGTCAAGGGAAACTTAAGGTGGCTAGCTAACTTCAGCGAAATCCACAAAGACTACGTCATAGGCGACGTAAAATTCCCAATATACGCTTCAGGAAGTCTTCAAGAAAAAGGCTTCTTCCTATCAAAAATATATTCAGCACTTGTAACGCCAAGATATAAGATCCGCTTTTTTCTCTACACAACTGAAGAATGCGACCCGAAGCTATTAAGAAAAATAATAATATCCTGCAAAAGCAAGTTCGGTTCCGACGATTGGATCTTTCTAAGCTTAGTTCAAAACCAACCCTTCGAAAAAACCGTAAAAGAGGCTATTACAAACACAGCTGACAAAACAGTGGGCATAGCTGCTTTCAGCCTCGCCTCAAAGGAGACAGTGACATCCAACAATGTTCTCGGAAGAGGACTTGCAAAACAGCTTAAGCTGACCGAAGCAAAATTCGAAGCCTTCGACTTACCCAATTATTTGAAAAGCTTTACAATAGTATTCGGTTTAGGCACGCTCATATTAATCGCCATAGCATTGTCAGGGTTGCCACAAGCAATCCAACCTTTAACTCTCTTATTTATGGCAGTTTTCTCCCTCATAGCAGGCCATCGCATCTACAAAACACGCTACCACGTGACCCTATCACTAAACAGCAAAGGCTTCCAACTTCGAGAAGGCGGAAGAGTAACGGAGGATAGATGGTCCAATAACACAGACGTAACAATATACATCACTCCAAAACATGAAACATGCCTAAGACTGCATTCAAAAGAAGAGACCTTTGACCTACCACTATCAAGGGTAGGAATATCCAGAAAAGAAGCATACAACGCAATTAGGCAGCTAATAAGGAAAAAATAAGGCGCTACTCAATAATCGGCGTTTCGACAGCGGTGTTCCACCAAGGCTTGTCCCACTCCTTATCTACCTTTGGCAATCCTCCCAAAAGACTATTGATTCTATCCACAACAATCGCAGCTTCGCGTTTCTTCAACCACATTTCAAGCATCCGAGGCTTTTCTACCAAGTTACGAAGATTTAGAGTAACTGTCAGAGCGAGCTTTTCGTCTCTTTCCAAAACATTCCTTATCTTCTCTGGGCTTATTTCTCCTCTTCCTCCTCCCACCGAGTGGTCAAAAAAAATCGCACAGACATCTCTCACGTCTTTCTCCTCCATCCCTAAGACAAATTTGTCTCCTGCATAGTGGTCATAAGGCAAAATCCTGAACTCTTGTTTGAACTCTTTAAGCTGCTCAAGTTCATCTTTTGGAAAATCCATTATAAACTGAGCCTTAGACAACATCAAACATTCCAAACCTATTGTATACAGATTTTCTCTGTATTCTCCAAACGCTTCCTTGACGTCCACCCTGTGTCTCAAACTGATACTGTCACAGAGTATATCCATCACCGTAACAGTTGGAATCTCTTCTGGAGTCATTCCATTGATTGTCCTGACCCTGTATCTTTCACCATGCCTTAACGCACTGAAGAGCCTATCACTCTTGGTGCTAAATGATTTATACCTTGTCCCAAAGGCTCTATCCATGTTTAGAAGAAGCTTGTAGAAATCTGACCCTTGCTTTTTTGGAACTATGAAGTCTGTGTCCTTAATTTTTCTTGACAGGGAACTTGTGCCGTTAGCTTGTTCGCAGAGGATTTTGACCGCTGCCCCCCCAAATAACAGAACTGGAATGGGTTTATCACTAACCCTCTTGTCAAAGGCAGTGGGATACAACTCGTGAAGTTTGGGCGCCTTGAGAGCCGCCCAAATAGTGACCATTGCATTCTTCATCGGAAAGTAATCCATATCAACATATGATGGAACACCAAGCTCGTCTCTTATCTCCTCGGGATCAACAACTGAAGTTAGGGGAAGTTCAACCTCGAAGATAGTTCCATCCATATCTTCATAGAGGGTCGCTTTATGAGGCATGTTTCTAGTAGATTCCTTTCAGATTATTAAATTGGTCGGTCGTAACAGTCACGACAAGACTTGCATACATGAATGAGTGCACTCAATGACTTTTTGTGTGGTCTGGCAAAATCCATATGGCTCACTAGAATGGCTATATACACCAAAAACTTTGAAACCCATAGAAATGAAGAAGCGATGTCCTAAGTGCTCCCTCTATTCTAAGTTTTTGGAACAAATTCTTTAGAAAATTATTTAAGATTGTTTCGTTGAAACTAACAAGGGACCAAGTAGAGGCAAGAAAAATGAGAGCAGATTATGGTTTATACGGTGTCGCCATAATATGTTTTATAATAGCAATCGTATTTGGGGCAGAAGCTGTTCCTGGATACACATTTGAAGAGGCATACGTAACAACCGTAGCTGTAACAGTTGTTTTCACTATATTAGGAATCATATCGGCAGTAGTTGGCTACTCAACCAGACCTAAGGCAATCATGCCAACAACACAGCCCATACCAGTCTTAACAGCGCCTGAACCTGAGCCTGAGATGCCACCTTCGCCTCCCCCATCTCCACCGCCACCATTGGAAGAGGTTGCACTTGAGCCTTCGCCTCCTCCACCATCTCCGCCCGTAGAGCCGTCTCCCCCAGCTGTTACGGTTTCCACGGAGCCAGAACAACCAGTTGCAGTCACTGAAGAGGAGAAACCAAAGCCTGCTAGAAGGCGAAGGAAGAAAGCCCAATAGCTTTTAATTATTCAGTGGCTTTTGAGCTCTGGTTGCCGTATTACCTAGTCTTTTTACCCTGTTTCTTCAGCGCATCCTCCACACAGAAGCACTCTTGAAGTTTGTTCTCCCATTCGTCGCAGCAGTGAAAAATTGAAACCACAGGGTTCTCTCGTTCCGAAAATCTGCTGAAGCAGAACACGCGATCTGGGTATTCGTAGGCGTTATGGTAGCGGCAATTTCCACAAATTTTGTCTATTTGTTCGGATTTTTTAGACATCAGTTATTTCCCCTAGGTTTTACGGGTTTCCTTTTCGCCTAAAACCTTTTCCAAGTCGCTCAAACACGGCGGTTGTCATTATTGGAAAGGCAACTAATGCGTCGCCTATAACCATGACTTTGTTGGCTTTATATTTTACCTTGCCCCAGCTTATCGTCTCTTCTATGGTGGAGCCAGATAACCCTCCTGGTTCAGGTCGGTCTGTTGTGATTATTACCACATAGTCTAGACCCTTGCCCGTCATCAACGCAGCATGTTGAACAGAGTTGCGCGGAACACCTCCTCCCAAAACAACCATGCCTAATCGTTCAGAACGGCTTGTTATGTCCAACAGTTCAGGTACTTCTCGGAAGGCGTCAACCATCAATGCTTTTTCTTTTTTGTTTCTGTTCTGATGAACCCTGTGAATGTAGGCAAACTCTGAATCCCGCATAGCTGGCAGAAAAATAGGAACCTTCGCTTCGTAAGCCGACCGCACTATTGAATTTGAGTCTTGGAGTCTTCTTCCAACCTCCCACATGAGTTCGTTTGTGGATAAGGGCTTTCCTTCGTTTTTTGTTGCGATTTCATCAAACATTTTTATCAGCGCTTCATCTGCTTTTACAAAATCTTCTTCAGGCACAAAGATGTCGTAAATGCGGTATATGTGATACTTGTAAAGCAGGTAATCGTCAACGAACCAGTGTCCTTGATAGTGATGCCCTCCTAGCGCCTCGATGAGGTCATGGACCATGTTTGCTCCTGTGCTGACAAGCGCGTCTATTAGTCTTTTTCTGATTAAGTCTGTTATTGTTGCGCGTAAACCCGCAGGCACCATAGCTCCCGCCACGGCGAGAAAAACTGTGCATTTTTCGTCTCGAAGCATGTTTTCAAACACGTCGCATGCAGAAGCCAGTCTGCCCGCACCAAACGAGCCAGAGTTCTTGAACTGCTGTATCAGCTGGTTAACTGTCATGTTTGGTTTGAGTTGCATGTGCGCTACGGGTGTGGTCAAAAAAACTTTTCGTTTCATCTCTCTTTCACAACCTCAGACTTGAATGTAGTAAATCGCTGTTTAAGAATGAAAAGCTTTCTGAGACAGCGGGCTTCCACTTGAGTGAAACACACCAAAAATGTTTTATTGTCAGTGGTTTTTGATACACTCGTCGAGGCAACCTTTTGAGGCTGAAGCGATTAAGCGACGAAGATGTTGTGAGGGCTCAGCAGCGTGGATACTTTGACGAGCACTTAGTCACCTTGTATTCAACTGCGTATGGAGAACCTTATCTATTCGAGGACAACTATCTGATTTATCACGACTCGGCAAGCAAGACTGTTTCGCTCACATTGTTTGGGTTTGACAGAGGAAAGGGCAGTGACCGAGAAAGAATAGATTGTTTCAAGGAGTTGATGGCGTATTTCAAACCTGTTAAAGTTTTTGTTTCTTCACCGTCTAAGCTGCCTTCGAGGATTGGTGACTTTGATTGCGAGAATGTTTACGAGGACAAGGACTATCAAATTGCTCTTGCACAGTTTGATGAAGACCTCAAGGGCAGATCTTACAAGAACCTGAGATATCGCGTCAACCATGCCAAGAGATGTGGCTACTCTCTTAGTATAGGCAGGGTGCTAACGCCAGCGCACATCAACATCGTTGCGCATCATTTGACGAAGTCGAGGAGTTATGAACTCTGGGATTATCAGTTGTATCTGGGGTTGGGTGAATACGTTTCGAAGTTTGCTTCACCTCGGTTTTTTAACGTGTTTTCTGATGGTTTGCTTATTGGCTTTGATGTTGTTGATGTTTTGGGTGATGTCTTGACTGTGCCTCTCGGTTTTTATTTAGACTATCCGTCAGTTGCTGACTTCTTGATTTATGAAGAGATTCTCTATGCTAAGAAGCAAGGTTTCAAATGGTTGGATATTGGATGGGCTTGCAATGTTGCTGGGCTGGAAGAGTTCAAGGTTAAGTGGAAAGCTAATCCGCGGTTTCACATTTACATGCAGGTGTTCCAAAAGTCTTAAAGTGATCAAATCAGAAAGAGATGAAGCACTCAATTATTGGTTGAGAGTCTAAAAAAATGAAAAATAGTGACGTGCTTTCTTTCTTGGTTGCTGTTGACGAGTAGAAGGGTTACTCTGTTTCAGTTTCTTCTTCTGTTGCCTCTGTGGTTTCTGTTGCTTCAGCTTCGGTTGCTGCTTCGCCTTTGCCTACTACTTCGGCTTCGCAGAATCTTCGGCTTATCCTTGTTACGCGTATTTTGACTTTGTCGCCTGGTTTTGTGTTTGGTACGAAGACGACTAGTCCTTTGATTCTAGCTATGCCTTCGCCTCTTCGGCTGGTTTCTTGGATTTCTACGTCATATTCTTTGCCTATTTCGACTGGTTTGGGTGGGAATCTGGGGCCGAATCCTCTTCCTTCTCTTCTTCCGTATCCGCCTCTTCTTTCTCTTCTTTCATATTCCATCTCTTTTCACCTCGCATGGACGTTTTACTTTTTCCTTGACTCGGACTTTCTGTGTGCTGTTATTGGTTGACGCTGAGTTTTCCGTATTTGCCTACGTTTAGTTGGATTTCGCCTCTGAAGGATGTGATGTAGCCGTTTTCGACTTTGATGTTGTCGTTTACGTTGACTTGTTCAATTTGGTTGTTCCATAGGGTTAGTTTGATTGTGCCTGTTCCGTCGCTGATTACGGCGTTGGCTACTCTGTGAACTACATCTTTGTATCTTGACATGACTTCGCGTGCACTCGTTTTTTCGATTACTTTGGCTTCTACTTCGACACGTTTCATTCCGTCTCTCAGTTCTTTTATTTTCAAAATTTTCCTCCTCTTTTCATGCGGTCAGTTTTTCCGCGACCACTGGTTTTGTTGGTGTTTTGCGTTTGGGTTTAGAAGGAGGTCTTTGTCCTCTAAATCATGTTTTCTGCTCGTGTTTCTGGTCTTTTCTAGGAGTTTTCTCGGCATGTGTTTGTTTCGTCCTCGTCGCGGAAGTTGGGGGCTTGTCTAATCGGAGCTGTTTAAGCTTCGTCGGCAAAAGCCGCGTTTTTGCTTGGCTCCGTTTGGACTAAGCTGTTTGAGAGGAGATGTCAATGTTGGATATAAGTTTTGTTATGTTTGAGTTTGGGGCTCTAACTGTTAGTATGGTTGTGTTTGATTCTGGTTTGAGGCACTTCTGATGTTGTTGCCAAGTGACGTTCAGCGATATTAGACTCATAATGTGCCCTTTTTTCTTGAAGACCCTAAACCTTCCAAAAACCCAAATCGATCAGAATGCAATTAAGGTTTTGGAGATATGCCCTTGGAAAGAGCGTTTTATTCACCACTAACACTCGATCTGTTCTCACGTTCAACTTCATCCTGCCTCAAAGCAACAGCCGACTCAACAGTTGGCTTAAACAACTCCAAAAAAGCATAATGCAATTTGAACCGATGCTCACCCTTATCCTAGTCAAGAGGATAATTGAAATCGAGGAGCAGAGACACCAGCGAAGTCGCTAGAAATGCTAACCAACAGAGTAACCTAAGCTCCACATCAATCAAGCCTAACTTGGAAACGTTTCGTTCCTTCTCCTTAAATTATTATACAGCTTGAAACAAATAGGAGTTTGAAAGATCATGGTAGAGAAATATAAGCTGAACTTGCTAGTTGCTTTCATGATCCTACTAATCACAATCTGGTTAATCAGGGCTAGGATGGTATGGGATTGGGTTGGACAGTTGTTGCTGCTAGGTGGTGCCGTTCTTGTTGTTAGGACTCTACTGTTGAGAGAGAAAAAACAAGCAAGGCTCCTAGAATTTCTTCTTAAGAGCCTCGTTGCTTCCTACGCCGCAACCAGCATCATATGGTTTGTCTGGTTGGGTGTCACATCACCTCAAATCTATGTCGACCCAAATTTTGAATACTTAATGAACACGCTAGTTCTAATTGCTCTCCCTCTTTCTCTTTTACCAGTAGCCATTGCTGTCATAATCTATGGAATCTTCAGGATAAAACTCAGGGCTTGGGAAATTTTCCTTTCAAGCTGGTATGTTTCCATGCTTGCAGTTTTTTTAATCTACAGTGTGTGGTGGTCTCTTTACATACACCTATACCTGCCTGAGTTCTACTATTCTCCCCTTGCCAGTTGGATGGGTTTACTACTTAATCTTGTCTTTCTGTCATTTCTCATTGCAGGTATCATTACCCTCATCTACCCAATACTTAAACCAAAAAATGAACAACTGATAGTTCCCTAGTTACCATTGAATACGAATACCAAGCATAAACAGAGAACTTGTGTCTCCCATATCCACTTTTATGTCAAATGTTTCTGAAATCAAAGGCTATTAATCTGGGGTCAGATGCTCCTTAAGTCATAAATATAGATTGAAATCATGCTGTTGTAAGACAGAGAAAAGAGGTGGTATCCATTCCTATCATAGAGGAAAACAAACCCTTCAAAAATCGTGAAGACGTAAAGGCTGAGATTCGCAACTGTGATTTCTTTGGCGGCATTTGTCAATATGCCTGTTTTGGATTCGCTGTGCTAGGAGTCGTTGGCGATGCCTTGAACATCACTCTTGGCTTGGAACCAACGTCATGGTTTCTGCTGGCTATAGTTGCCGGTCTAAATGCCATAATCGGTCACACACATGTGGTAATGGCTAAACATTTGCTGGGCGTAGAGGCTGAACGGCAAAAAGAGGAGTGAACTTCTCAAGATTTTACGCCGTGCCCGCAGAAGGAGTTTTTATGTGTGCGCTTCAATTATTTATGCAACTTCAAATGAACGAAAAAGTGAAAAAGTCAAGAATTTGTCAGTGAAACTCATCCTTCCTTCATAGACTTCCACGCATACCAGACAATCAATGCTGCAGCCGCAAATTCTACAATTGTGACCAGTATCGCAAAAGCATAATAGGGTGATGTATAGCCCGTCGGAATCAAAAGTGCGAGAAACGCAAAGACTATAGCCAAGATTATGTTTGCTAAGCGCAAAACCTTCTTTTATGCTTGGTTCTCAGCGAAGAATAATCGGCTTTTCGGCTTCTAAGGTTCTAATCTGCTTGTTTTCAAGTAATCGGTTTAATGCTGTGGGAGGCAGTTTTGCTAAGATGTATTCTGCCAAGCCAACGCGCACTATTTCACCGCCAACCGACTTAACAAATGCAGTAATTTCGCTACTAATCCAAGCAAGATTGATGATAACAAGAACCTTTTCATCAGGGAAGTCCCTGTAAACTCGCTGCGCGACTAGACCAAGGAGCGGGTCAACACGGGTTTCGTCCCGCCAGTTTCTATCCCACCAATTCCAAGCACCAGCTCTCGCCAAGGAAACTTTTTGAACCATTGAAAGGCCAGTTAAACTGGAAACATGCACACTGTGTGCCTCTACCAAAAACCAAAGCAGTTGCTCATCAGGGGAAAACGTCACACCCGCAATTTTCACACCTATGTCTAAGAACGGAGACAAATCTTTGGAAGACAAATAGATATTGCCATCGGGGAGACATGGTATGTATACATCAAGCCATAGGAGAAGTGTATCCTGATTCAAAACTAAAGTGTTTATCGAGGTTAAAGCAAAGGAGGCTGCTACAAGAGCCACCAGCATTGTCTCCAATTTTGCTTTCAAGACAAACACCAGACCTAATGCTTCAAAGAAAATATCGCATCACAGAGGTTTTTAAACTATGTTATTCTACTTCACCTCAGTCCACACCAAACGCTAACATTAAAGCTTTTAACATCCAAAACCGAAGTTTCACAGGGGACACAGCACAAGAGGAAACTGGTTTAAATGTTGGTTGATTTAAGTTATGTCTTTTTCAGTCTCCTTTTGGTCTTTTATGGCGCATGGCAGTATAATCGGCTTCATGCTGAAGAAACCAACAAAGGCTTGAAACAAAGCGTTCGACATCACATACACTTGTCCGTTCATTTTTTTCTGCAAAAAGGTCACCAAAGCCTACACGCTCCAAACTGTAGGATTATAAGCATCCCGGAACACCTCATTAATACGGGAGGGAAAGAAACTCGTCGGCACCACCAGGCATAGAACTAATCTTCTACCTGATCTTAACAGGCTTCGTACTTGCAGCCGCCGCCATAGCCTACTACATAGCACGCCTACTGAAGAAACTGCTGAAAGTCGCAATAGGGCCAATAGAAATCATCATTATAGCGGCATTATTCCTTCTATCGTTCTCAGCATCCTCGCTCTTACTTCGGCAAAGAGAAGACGGAGTATCCGTTGGTATTTTTGGCGACCCAACCAGATACGAAGGCGCTCATCTTTACTACGGATTTCCAGCAACATGGTACAGAAAGTTTGAGCCTTACGACCCCAACGTCAAAAACCTATTCCTTCAACCAGACAACTTCTACTTCGACGGCTTCTTCATAGATTTCACCTTCTGGCTTGCAATCCCGGTCATTCTAATCTATTCTGCGAAATTTCTCGCAAAAAGACGGCAAAAACATTAATTACCTCTCCTCATCCTACGATGCTTCCGAGGAGAACAGAAACAGCTTGAACAAGGCAAAGAGCAGACAGGCACTTGAGTTTCCCACAGTTATAACAGCTCTGCCAGAAGCAGACATGCCATTCCAAGGCATGAAAGCGTGGATTCTCCAAGGCGAGAAACACCAATTAATCTTCTTCGAAATGCAACCGACCGCCGTAGTGCCAGAGCACAGTCACAATTATCCACAATGGGGCATGCTCATAGAAGGAGAAATGAAACTAACCATCAGCGGCAAAACAAAAACCATCAGAAAAGGCGACGAATACCTCATCCCAACCCAAGCCAAACACCGCGCAACATTCTCGACCAAAACAAGAGTAATGGATTTCTTCTCCGAAAAAACCAGATACAAAGCTAAAACCTTCAAATGAGCCAGTTTCAACCCTTTGAATGCTCAATCTACAATTTGACAGCGCCCATTAGACTGTACACCTCACGTTAAGCGTCCTCGCCAGCTTGCTCAAATCCTCATTGCTCATCCACTCAGTCTTAAGATACCTGCAAATCCGTTCATCACTCAACCCCAAACGCCTAGCCTCCAAAACCGCAAAACGATAAGCCTCAAGCTCAGTCGGCCTCTCAACATAACCATAGCGAGCATCGAACAGCTCCATTCCCTCCATAAACTGCTTAACATGCACAAGCTCATGAACAACATCCAAATGCACATCAATCCTATCGCCTTGATTCAAATAGCGAGAACTAACCATCAAATGCCCATTCAAACCGTTAACCCACATGTAACCACCAAACAAAGTAAACTCCACCTTTAGATTGCTTAACACTTCTCGTGTTCTCTCGCCAAAAATCCACCTCACAGTCTCAATTTTCTCAAACCCCTTAAAGTACTCGGTAAACGGATACGCTGTCAACGTTACAGAGACCAACCTCTGCAAAAGTAAGAAAATCTGCGAGGGCAATTTCTGAAGAAGCAGAACTACCCTCAGTCTCAATAGTCCGCTAGGGTCCATGAATAATGCTTAGACTTTTCTTGATTTTTATGTATTCTTCCTCTTCAAGCCTCATAGTTCAGATCAACCGCATTCTTGATGTCTCTATCTGCCTTAGCCAACGAAATCCAACAACTAGGAGCACTGATGCAAGAGTAACACAAATGGATTAATGTTGATAGAATGTGTTTACTTGTATCTTTCGCGTCTCTTTTTGCGTTTGCGTTTTTCCCTGCGCATTCTTTTTCTTTTTGATTTGCCCTTGATTTTGACCAGACCCCTAAATAATTAATGCTGCTTTACGCACCCTAATTGAAGGTTTACTTTTAAGTTTTACTCGATTGTTGCGTGGCGCATCTTCAAGTCGTTCTCATTCTTCTTCATGCGGTACATGAGTTCAACTATTAAGCCGTCTAAGAAAACCATGCAGTTGTTCTCGAATATACTTCCCAATGGGCTCAGAGGCTCACGCTCACCCAAAATCTGTCGTGATAAGTAGTCTTCTTCCCGTGGCCAACCCATCTTTGTCCGTCCCCTAATCAGAACCAGTTGGTCAGCAATCTGTCCCAGCTGAGAGTCTTCGTAAGAGGTTATAGCGGCTACTTTGGCGCCTATCTCTTTCGCGGCGCTTGTGGCGCTCACAACAAGTTTGGTCATGCCTGTGCCTGATATTGCGAGGACCAAGTCGTCTTTTCCAGCGGCTGGAGTTATGGTTTCGCCCAGAAAGTACACGTTGAAACCAAGGTTCATGAGACGCAGAGCGAAGGCTCGACCAACGAATCCGCTGCGGCCCATGCCCACAACGAAAATCTTCTTGTCTTTGGCATCGAGAATCATCTGTATCATTCTTTCAACTTGACCCTCGTCAATTTCATCTATCGCTTTCTTGGCCCCAGATAGAATCTCATCAGCCGCCGCCTTCAACCACTTCACACAAACTCGCCTCCAGCAGAGCGAATACTCTTTTAGCCGTCTAAAAATCTTGTGGTCAATCTAATTCGAAAGCCAAAAACCAACAAAAAGCAGGAGTGACAATCAAGACGCGTCTAAGGGAACGTGCTTCTCCCGTCTCAAACTCGGACTGAATTTGGCGTCAAGAAGCCTAGCTATCCTTTCTGCCTTGGCTCTGCCCAAACACTTGACTGTTGAAAGCTCGGCAACAGAAGCCGAAAAAACTCTTCGAACCGTTCCAAAACGCAAGAGAATCCGTTCAGCGAGCTTCGGACCGATAGTTGGCAGAGTAGCTACGAGTGATAACTGCGCTTTTTGCATGTCGGTTGCCCTAGGCTTTTTCTGAACCCATGGGCCTCTTGAAACCCGAGTCAAACCAGACCGCCTAATCAGCGTATAGATTAGATCCGCAGATTGCTGTGCATCGGCTGTGAAAAACACGGTCATGCCAAACTGAAACGCTAGGGTAGTCAGAGCACCCCAGAATGCTCGAGGCTTAGCCCCATCACCAAACAGAAGCTGCAGGTCGCCTTCAGCAACAAAAACTGGACGGCTGTAAAACTGGCGCAGTCGACGGGCTTGGTCGAAAAGCCTGCCAGAATACAGTGATTTGACGAAGTCTCTCCCAGCCTTTCTCTCTACGGCGCAGTCGGAGGAAACCACATAATCACCTATCTCAAGCAAACGATAATCAACCAGCACACCTGAGGACTTTAAAAGGTCGGGGACGCCAGAGCCTCTTTCTCTTTCGTCAACGATCACACGAGACTGAAACGTCATGGCAACACACAACCAAAACAGACTAGACCGAAGATGCTCAAAAACCTTAACGGATAAGATATGCAGATCTTAGAATGGAAACGGTGGCAGAAACTGACTTAAAGAAGGAATCGAAACGAAAAAGTGCACGTAGACGCCAAGAGCCAAAAACATTATTGACAACGCCATCAGAACGAAGTCGCCTAGTCTCATTTTTAACACGTAAAGGTTTGTGCGTTTGGAGCTGGCACCCCAAGCCCTAGACTCCATAGCCTCAGCCAACTCCAAGCTCCGCCTGATGGCGCTAACAATAAGCGGAATCAAAATAGGAATGTAATTGCGCACACGCTTCAAGAAATTGCCACGCTCAAGCTCCAAGCCCCGCGCCTTCTGAGCATCCATTATCGTCTGGGCTTCCTCAGCCAAGACTGGGACAAAGCGCACGGCGGTGGTGAAGGCGAACGTGAACTCGTATGGAACGCGGCTCTGTTCTAAAGCAAGGCTTAGATGGTCGGGCGAAGTTGTCAGAAAGAAAACTGAGAAAGACTCAACCAACACCAAGAAGCGCAATGACATGGCCAGTGAAAACTCAAGCAGAGCCGCACCGGTAGGGTATGTTCGATAGAAATAGCCGAAGACGAAGTTGAAGACAAAGATTAAGGTTACAAGAAACACGGCTCCACGCAAAGACCGCAGCCACTCCCTCTCGACACCAGCCAAAAACACAAAGGGCATCTGCAGAAAAAACAACACAAGAAGTGGCAGAAACTCAGTGAAAAAGATGGCAACAACAAACATTACTAGAACGTAGAGAAACTTAACCCGTGGATCAAGCCTATGAATAGGCGAAGTCACGCGTCGAAAACGAAAACCCTCAAAAACACTCAACGCTTCATCCCCTCAAAATAATCAAGCAGAATCCTCTTAGCCTCAGAAACATCAATCACGTCGATGGGCAGCCCAAAATCAGTCAAACCTAGAAAAATCTGGGTTATCTGCGGCGGCACAATAGAAGCCGCCAAGGTTAGAGTTGTGTCTGTTAATGTTTTCTTGGCTTCACCCTCGGCAACGATCTTACCTTCGCTCATCAAAACAACCCTTGGATTGCATTCAGCCACAAACTCAACATCATGAGTGACAACCACAACCGTCTTGCCCTGCCCATTCAACTGCACAATAAACTGACGCAAGTTTTCCTTCTGCCGATGATCCTGACCAATTGTAGGCTCGTCTAGAATGACAGCTTTAGGATCCCATGCGAGAACAGAAGCAAGGGCAACCCGTTTTCTTTCGCCTCCACTCAACATGAATGGTGAAGTCTTCCTATACTCAGTTAAATCTAAAAGGTTGAGCGCCCAATCGACACGTTTCTCAACGGTTGCCGCCTCAAAACCAAAGTTGCGAAGACCAAAGGCAATTTCCTCCTCAACCGTCTCGCAGAACAATTGATGGTCAGGGTTTTGAAAAACAAACCCAACCTTTCGAGCTAGTTTAGCTACGCTCATGTCTCGGGTGCTGACGCCATCAACTAAGACTTCGCCTCTTGCGGGTTTTAGCAAGCCATTAAAATGCTTTACAAGAGTGGTTTTTCCCGCGCCGTTTTGCCCCATTACAGCGACGAATTCGCCATCTCCTATGGTGAGAGACACTCCTTTCAGGGCTTCGACGCCAGTTGGATAAGTGAAATAGACGTCTCGGACCTCTATCATCGCTTCAAAACCTCCCGCAAAAACCTAGTTGCCTCTTCCGAACTCACTGGAGTACCCTCTAAAACCAAACCGTTTTCTTGAAGCAGATGCCAGAGCCGAACAGCCTTCGGAACACCTACACCCAGGAGCCAAGCGGTTTCTGAGTTAAAGATTTCCCGAGGTTCACCGTCCAAAACGATTTTGCCCTCATCCATAATTATGACGTGGTCAGCGTATCTAGCAGCTAAATCTAAGCGATGCTCAACCAATATCACAGTTACGCCAAGCTTGTTCTTGAGGTCGTTAATCACCTCGAAGATCTTCTGTGCGCCTAGAGGATCCAAAAATGAGGTGGGTTCGTCAAAGATCATGATTTCAGGTTGCATAGCTAGAACGCTTGAGATAGCCACACGCTGTTGTTGTCCACCCGAAAGCTCGTGGGGAGCTCTCTCCCGAAGCTCTTCAATGTCAGTTATTTGAAGCGCCCAATCAACTCGCTTTCTCATATCGTCCCTTGGCATGCTTAGGTTTTCAAGCCCAAACGCCACATCCTTCTCAACCGACAGCGCAAAGAGTTGGTTCTCTGGGTTTTGAAAGACTAAGCCAACTCGTTTAGCCATTTCATAAATTGGGTGTTCGCTAACGTTTAATCCAGCAACCTTCAACTCGCCCTTGAGCTCGCCTCCGTAAAAATGTGGGATCAAACCGTTGGAGCACCGACAAAGCGTAGTTTTGCCGCATCCGCTTGGGCCTGTCAAAATGACGAACTCGCCTTTTTCAATGGTTAGAGAAACATCTCTCAGAGAAGGCTTGTTTCCTCCTGGATACGTGTACGTTAAGGATTGGGTTTCAATGACTCCCAATGTTTTGTGTCGCCGCCTCATCTGCCAGAGAGTTATTGGCAGTAACTTAAGAGTAGCTACTCAAAATTGATTATTTAAAATCGTTTTTCCTGCTCTTCATTCACCGTTTAAGGGAAAATCTTAGAAATACAATTTACAAGACCTTTCTAGACAAGTTTGGAGGTCCTCTTTGATCCGAAAAACCACCGTTGGAAATGTTTGTTTCATTAGAAAAGACAGAAAAGTGTTGTTGCTGCGTCGAAGCAGAGAACCCATGAAAGACAAATGGACAGGAGTGGGTGGAAAAACCAAATTCTTTGAAGAGCCTCTTGAGTCATGCCTTAGAGAAGTAAAGGAAGAAACAGGACTAGATATAGAACCGAAATTGGCTGGGATAATAACAACCATAAATAAGGCTACGGGTTCAAAGTGGTTTCTCTTCGTGTATGTGGCTGACAGCTTTCATGGAGAATTGAAACAAAGTCGTGAAGGCTTCTTGGAATGGGTGAATGAAGAAGAATTGTACGAAAAAGAACTTGCTTTCATCAGAGTTTCGCTTCCATATGTTTTGCACAATGAAAGAAAAGGACTAATCACTGGAAAAATAATCCATGACGGTAGAGAAGTCTTAGGCTGTATCATTAGAGACGAAGAGAAAATTCTTCTCAAAATGCCCAACGAAACGATATAACTCATTTAAGTGTGTCTCAATTTTTCCTTTAAAATTATCAGGCAGCGTTTGAGGCTTGCTTCAACGTCTCCAACACCGTTAACCCCAGCGGAAACCGAGTGCCCGCCACCCATGCCCTTCAAGTATGCACCTAAAGGCTTGGCGATGTCTCTGCCCAAGTGTAAACCTGTTTTTTCGTGGAAATCTTGACTGGCGCGCATACTGATCTGAATCTTTTCGTCTCTTTGACCCGCCACAACCGCAACGTGGGCGCCAAGGGTGATGAGGGCGCGAGCTGCCGAAGCCTGATAGGCACTGACATTCGAAAACGCGATGAGCCACTCATTGATTCTGAGTAGTTTGGTTCGTTTTGAGGCTTTCAACCGTGCTATGCGTTCAGATGCATCCATGGGCAATGTCAACATAGAAAGAGTTTCTTCAGCCTTTACACCAGCGTCAATCAAGTCAGCTATGACCTTAAACGTGGCAGAGCTTGCTAAGACAAAGTGGCGAGTGTCAAAGGCTATACCGAGAAACAACGCTTTAGCTTCCATCGGCGTCAACTCGGCATCAGCTTCCTTGTAGAGACGATAAACTATCTCGCATGTGGAAGAAACCTTCTCATCTGCCACGCTTAAAGTGGCTATGCGTTCAGTCTCAGGGTGACTCGCATGATGGTCAATCACGACAAAAGCTGCCTTTGAAGTCCTGACTCTCTCGCTCCACTCGCCCAACTGCTGAACAGTATTGGTGTCAAGCAAAACAATGATCTCGGCATTTTCCACACTAGGTTGCATCGTCAATTTTGCTGGCAAAGAGTTTAGCAAAAACCGGGAAAGTCTACTTGGACCTTGAGCTGCCGCAATTTCGATGTTTAAGTATGGTCGTAGCCGCTTCAGCAGCTGAGACATGGCAAAGGCTGCACAAATGGCGTCTGGGTCAGCGTTGATGTGGCAGAGTAAAACAACCAACTTGGCGTTGCGGTCGTCGATGAGCTCTATTATTTTGTGGATTTGCATGACAGTTCACGCATATACTCCTTTATCGCCGCAAATGCTTTTTCCACGGCTTCCTTAGTCAGCTTGTCTACATCATAGTTTTTCATAAGAGGCGACAACATGATATCTACTTCAACATTGACCATGATGGGCTTGCTTCCCTCAGTATCTACAGTTATGTCAAAAGCTGAAACCCTACGAGCGAGAACCTTTGACGATATGTAGTCTCTTGCGGCTTTTTCGCCGATTTCGCATAGTTTTTCTATTTGTTCAACCGTTAACTCCGCAATGCCGATTTCTTCCAAAAGCATCTTCACCTAAGCCTAGGACTCAGGCGACGGAGGAGAAACTGGGCTTAGGTCCTTTTGCAGTCTGGTTTGAAGGTCTTTGGCTTGGCTTCGCAACCGCTCTTCCTGTTTTCCCAAAACGTTGATTCTTGTGTTGAGCAGCTCCTTGCGCTCGGTTAATTCAGTTGTAACGTTTGGTTTCTCAGCCTTCACTAAGAGTGAACCAATCGATTTGTAGATAATTGCGTTTTCATCCAGCTTTGCTAACTCACCCAGCGCCTGCTCAGTTTCGGTGAGCTCCAACTCGAGTTGCTGCTTCTGTGTCAGAACTGACTGCAAAGTCTGCTGGAGCTGCTGAAGACGAAGCAAACGCTCCTGAACCTGCGGCGGAAGCCTTGAGATTTCATTACTCATGATATCATATTCCTCATAACGGTTGATTGAATACGCTCAGCATTAAGGTCTCGCATTAATTAAGCGTTGTCTTGCTTAACTGCCAATAGATTTATCTATATCCTGGCGCGCGCTACATTGATATTCATGCAAAATAAGGAAGAAAGTAGTTTAGATGCTAAATCTGAGACTAAAAAAGCTTAGAATCGTTAGAAAGCAGAGAATTAAGCGAAGAAATGGGCATGATGTAGTATAGTAACGTATGAACTCATAGGCATCTCCTTCTTAGCCTTCTTCTTCAATTTCTTTTTTGACATTTTGATTGTCAATAACTGCTAGAACATTTCTCATTAGATTATTAGTGCATACACACTCGTTCCTACCGATAAGCTGCTTCGCAGGCGATTAACGGCACCGCCGGGGGGGCCACGAGAGGGCTGAGTTTCAGCAGTAATCAGGCTGAAGAGAGGGAAGAGAACTGAAATTTAGACTTTTTTATGCTAGGTATTCATATTCCATGATTCAGGGTTCTGCATTGTCTATCAAGTCTGCTAGGTATTTTAGAGAGAAGGGTTTAGCAATGAATCCTTTCAGGCTGACAAGCTGTGTGTCGTAGTCTTCTATGACACCTTTACCTTCACGCCTGATTTCTGCAAGGAAGTTAGAGAAGTCTGTGTAGTTTTTGTGTAAAGAGATTACTACTGCATTCTTTCCCGAGCCTTCAGCCCTAGCTGCAAACAAGACATTCGGCTTTGACATTGTCGATTTGATTGCTCTTTCTGCTATCTCGCTGGTATCTTGTGACCTGAAACTACTTAGTGCAATGATTTCAAATCCCAGTTTGACAACGTTTGGTATGATAGTAAACTGCTGTATTAGTCCATCTCTTACGAGCTTGTTTCGCATTCTAGTTACACTTGCTTGCGACATTCCCAGAACCTTTGCTACTTCCCTGTCGCTCCTCTTAGAATCCTTCAGCAATTCGGAAAGAAGCTTCATCATCATCACCTTCATTCACAACAACCACGCAAGTGACTTCTCAACTATAGTAAAAAGAAGAAAGAGGTTTATTTTCTTAGCCTAATAGCATAAACGCACGCATCTCGAAGGAATTTTTTAAGTTCTAGACTTTGCGCCAGCATCAATGCTATTGAAATTTTGGGCTAAAGTTGCTTATTTCAGCTGAATAATCTCGAACGTCAGTGCAGTTGGCAATAATGCTATCCACCAAGCCTCTTTCTTCTAGCAAATGCATTGGATTGGCTCCTTTTGAATGATCTAACTCCCATGTATCGAAAAGAGATGTAAGGTTCTGAATCTTTGCATTAAGAACTGCAAACATTTCAATTGCAGTTTGGTTGATATATTTCAGGTCCGTGGGAGCGCCTACACAGTAAGGAAACAGATTTTCTTCGATGTCTCCTGCCGCAGCAGCCATATACAGATAAACTGTTTGCCCATCGTAAAGCCATAGTGTGTCTGCAGTCTTTCGCGCGGTCCTAAAGAGGGAGTCTACGCCAACTACCGCTATGTTCGTTGACGCACTTTGCAGCAAATATCCCGCAACATTCATTTCTCTTGCCCATGTGGCGATAGTTCGACTCATAAGGTTATTTGTCTGTGTTTGACTGTCCACTAATAATGTGTAAAAGTACGCGCTTACCGCTAACGAGGCAACCAGACTCAAAACCAGAATACCTAAAAGAATTTTATACCTCAAGGTGGCCACCATTTGTTCTTATTCAGTTCCAAGTTTGATTTTAAACTTTAGGGACCACACACCCTAGATTACCTATAAAGGTCAGGCGCGCGCTAACCTAAATTTGCCAAACTCAATAAAGAAAATTAAGCGTTTCCTGAAAAGGTGAAGGGTCGGTCAAAACGTTTTCATGGTGTCTAGGACATCTTTTGTCAAGAGTACCCAGTGCAGATAGGAGTTCAATGCGGCACGAAGGGCAGCGGTGTCTCTTGCCTCAAAAATTAAGGTCAAGGTTTTGTCCTCCCTTTTCACTTTCACTTTGGAACGAACTGTGAGGCCGGTTCGAGTTTCTGGTTCCAACGCTTTGTAGATGGCTGATAACTGCTCTTTTCTTGAAAATTTTAGACGGATGGTGGCAGTTGCGCTCACTTTTTTATTACCACTCCACGGTTGAGACAACGATTCTTGGACCGACTTCATGCTTGTGCTCAACCATAAAAGTTATTGCCACTTTATTGCCCATTTCATGTGATATGGCCATCAAAGTTGAACCAGCCTTAACCGCTTCACCCATTGACAGAACTGGTAAGCCAAAAAGTTTTGAAAATATCTCCGCAAGGCTCGACACTTTTTCTGAGTTGTTAGGCGCTAAAGAAACTATTGAACGAGCAGGCTTTACTTTTGAGACTGCGAATTCCCTCTGTAACTTTATGCCAGCAATACGGATAATGGGTGAAGTCGAAACCAAACCCGACTTGTTGATTCTGAAAACCTTAATTTCTCCTGGTCCACCATGCCATCGGTCGATAATGACAACGCGTTCAGCATCATGCTCCAGTGCTCTTTCAGCGACCTCGTCCGTGTTCATTTTTCCACGGCTAATGCGCACGACGTTGGGCAAAACTCGAGCGAGGTCATTGCAAAGAGTTCTGATTCGAGGCGTCGGATTGCGAGAAGTTGTAAGCAGAATTTTCCTAGACGAAACCATGTGCTAATATTACTTTAACTTGCTCTTAACCTTGAATCTTGTTTTTTGGAAAATACTGGCTGGTCTTCAAGCCGAACTTGGTTAAGGATAGCATGAGGGGAACTTCCATAAGTGGGCCTATCACAGTGGCTAGAGCAGCGCCTGAACCTATACCAAAGAGTGTTGTGGCAACCGCAATGGCGACTTCGAAGTGGCTGCTTGAACCGATGAGTGTATTGCAAATTGAGGTCTCATAGTCAAGATTCATCAGGTAAGACGTGCCATATGTTAGAGCAATCATCATTGCATAATGAATCAACAGTGGAGCTGCGATCAAGGCTACTGTTAATGGATAGTTGAGAATCACCTCACCTTCCAGCGAGAACATGACAATCAGCGTGATTAACAATGCGATAATAGAAATCTTGCGGGTTTTCGGCACAAGCGACTTTTTGAACCATTCTTCGCTTTTTCTTTTGATAGTTTCTCTCCGTGATATAGCTGCCAGACTAACTGGCAATGCGATGAAGAAGAGCACACTGTAAGCGATTAGGTCCCAAGGAACAGGTATTCTACTCACACCCAAATAAAACGCTGCCAAAGGTGCGTAGAGAGCAACCATCAACAATGCATTGATAGCCGTGTTCACGAGTCCCTGTCCGAGATTGCCGCGAGCTAGCATAATCCACCAAAGAACCATAGCCGTGCAAGGTGAAATCCCAAGCAAAATAGCTCCTGCAATAAAGTCGGTATGCCCAGCGAGTATCACGTTTGCTAAGAGAGTCATGAGAAGTGGCGCTATAACCCAGTTTGCAATTATGGTGAGCAACAGTGGTTTAGGGTTTTTAGTCGCCTTTGCCACATCACTAAATCTAATCTCAATAACCGTAGGATACATCATGAAGAAGAGACATATTCCGATGGGAATTGATATTTGACTGAACTTCATGGAATCCAGAAACCTGCCGAAGTCGGGTAAGAACCTTCCCAGCAACAAACCAATAATGATGCAGATGGCAATCCATAAAGTCAGATATTTTTCAAATAGTCCAAGCGAAACTTCTTTTCGTTCAGTCAAGTTGTTTTGCCTCTGGACTATAAAAGATTCAACTGATGCATTTTTTTGATTAGATCTGGATTTTCGATTTTGTAGAAGACCCATTTTCCTTCTTTCCTACTTTTCACAAATTCGGCGCTCTCCAGCAATCCTAAATGATGAGACGCTGTTGGCTGAGTCAAATCAAGCGCAACCATAACCTCACAGACACACATCTCCCTAACTTCAAGCAGCTTCAGAATCCTCAGCCTCGTTTCATCTGCCAACGCCTTGAAAAACCTACTCTGCCTATCCACTACTTGTGCATCGGCAACTTCTTCAGCTATTCGTTTAAGTTCGACAGCATAATTTAGGGCCTCTGTAGCGGGACACCTTCCTGACTCAATTAGTCGAGCTAATCTCCTTCTGCTACTTGATGTAGGTTTTAAAGTCATTTGGGCAACCATCTTGCGAGGTTAGATTAAATATATTTAACTATTTAAATATGTTGTTCCGAAAATTTTTAAATAAACGCTTTCTCCTTTTACTTCTTCAACTCTAGTCTCTCTTTTTCGATTTTCCGCTTCATAACACCAAAGTAAGCGTCTGGAACAAGAAGGCTTTCTTTATCCGTTTCGAAGTCCCTAACCTCAATCTTGACAAACCAACCTCTCCCGTATGGATCTTGGTTTACTAATTCTGGTTTTTGTTGAAGCTCTTCATTGATTTCTCTAATAATTCCAGACACTGGTGATAAGAGATCAAGAACACTTTTGACCGACTCGAAGGAGCCAGCTTCGTCAAACTGCTCCACCACGGTGTATGGGGACGGCAACTGAACAAATATCACATCGCCGACCATATTTTGCAGGAAGTCTGTGATGCCAACCGTTGCAATGTTTCCATCCAGCTTCGCCCAGCAATCGTTCTCGTTATAAAAGCGGTCTATTGGGACGCGAAAGGTCCACTTGTCCACTTTGATTTCTAAAGGATTTTCAACCAATTCGATCATATCCCTGGATAAGTCTATCAACTATAGATGCAATCTCTCCAGCTATGATTTCTGCAAGTTTCTCTCCATTGAGTCCTAAACAGGACGCAGACTCAGGCAATAGGTTGTGCTTCTTAGTGCTATCTGGAACGAAAATTCTTCCCCTAATTTTTCCACTGTTCTTAACTATCAGCTTGGTTGCACATCGTTCAGCGCAACCATCGACAGTTATGACTGGAAGGTTGCTAATAAGCTCAGAATAGGAGCCAACACCAGCTAACAATGGTGGGAGACAGACCAGTTCAACATTGTTTGGTCTAAGATCTTCCACCACCTTGAAAACGCTGGCACGTGTCACTGAGCCAAGAGGCTTGTCCATGCCTGCGCACGCCACCACAACTACTTTTTTGCGTTCTACCATTGTTCTTCACTTCTGATTTGTGTCTTCTTGACGACCTAATGCCTCGTCCACTTTCTTCGCTATCTCTTTAGCCACCTTTTCAGCGAATTTAAATTCGTCAACGCTCGGTTCATCTCGGGATTTCAAATTGACAACCGGGCATTGTTTCAGAATGTCTGTGATCACAATGGTTGCAAAGGGTTTTCCGCTGTACTTCGAGGTCCCTATCTCAGCGCATCTTTTCTCGCAGCCATCTAAGGTAATGGTGGGAAAGAGCTTGGCAAACGTTCTCTCACCCTCTCCCCCTGCGAGGAATAAAGGTAAACATATCGTGACTGTCTCGTAGGGTCTGAGTTTCTCCAGGACCAGTCGCGTAGCTATCCGTGAGATTGTTCCTTCAGGGATTTCTTCTCCACTGCACGAAACTATTCCTACTTTTTCCTTTATTAGCGCCATCAACCTTCGCCCTCTATTACCTCATCAACTGCTTTTGCAACATCTTCAGCTACGAGATTCGCTAACTTGCATCCTTCCGGGTTCAGTTCTATGATGCCTTCGGGTTTCACGTCTCTATGATTTCTTAACGTCTCGGTGACCAAAAGACTCTTCATAAGCCTTCCATTTGAAGCCAAAACATTCTTCTGTGCACACTTGGATGGGCAACCATCTATGGAGATGCAGGGATGCTCTTTCACTTTTTTCAGTGTTTCTTCATCGCCGACTGTCAACAGCGCCAAGCAAGTTATAGTCGTATATTTGGGACGAAGTTCTTCCACAACCTTGTATGCTGCTTTTCGACTCACTGTTCCCAGTGATTTTCCTATTCCACTGCATGGAATCACAAACACATACTTGTTCTCCGGCATAGCTATTCAAATCCTTCTCAGTAGCCTCTTTTCTCCTTGATTATTTTCAAGACTCCGGGCTTACTTGGGAAAACGAGAGCGCTTGGAGGGCAGACTTTCATGCAGCTCCTGCAAAAAACGACACAATTATCGGCGTTTTTCACAATTAGCTTCTTGGGCCCATCCTCCATTCCATAAACATTGTGTGGGCAGAACTTGAGACATTGAGGGGTGCCTCCACACAAATCACACTTTCCATAATCTATCTTCGGCGCCCACGGAATCTCCTTTCGCAGAACACCCATGTAAGTCTCCTCAGACATCCTTCCCAGCCTCCTTAAGAGCCTTCTTTACGGTGTTCAACGCTTCTTCTAATTTCATGTTTCGCACATCAAGAGAGATTAAGTCTTTGTAAATGTCTAAACCAACTTTCCCGAATGCGTCTCTAAAGAGCTTCTTTTGCATCACTGGAGCACAACCAGCTACGATATACCTAGTTCCCTTTTTGAGAAATGCTTCTAGGAATCGTTCGCCGTCTTCATCACAGAGCATGGGATGAATGAATGCGTACTCCACAGGGTACTCGGCTCGAATAATGTTGACGAAATCCCAGATGTCCAACTGAGCGAAGCCAGGACACTTTCCTGTACAGACACAAAATATGAAACCTATTTTTTCATTCTGCATAGATCATCCCTTTGCACATGCATTGATGTCTGTTCAATTTTAGAAGTATAAGGCAAAGCATATATTTAAGTATTTAAATTTATTGTTATAAAAGACACATTACAAAAAAAGCTGGATTGGCACTATGGAAAAAGCTAAGATTAAAATAGAAATCTTCGAAGGCGATCCTTTTGGAAGCGTGTGTTGCGGTCCAGGTCCGCGCACAAACTCTCTTGAGGCAGTAGAGAAACAACGTCAAATGTTGACTGAACGATATCAAACTGTTGAAAAACTATCCAAGGAATTTAAAGATGTAGTTCATGTCGAAAGAGAAATAATCAGCCATAAACGGTGGGACTATCCAGAATATGTAAGAAAGCTGCAGTCTGAAGGCAAACCCTTGCCCTACATCTTCGTAAACGGTGAAGCAGTCGCCATTGGCAAATTTCCAACCTACGAAGAATTTGTGACAATACTCAAACCACATCTCAAGCCGTGACGAAGATTTAGATGAATGGGGTATTTCAGGAAGTGACAGAGAGTACAAAAGTGGTTCATGTAAACACTTGGGAAGAGTTCAAAAGACTAGCACTCGCCTTACGTCCAGAGTTCATGGCTTACACTGTACAGACCGCACCACTTTCTAGACCTCCGATTGGTTTGAGGCTTGTTTTCGCCACCGAAGACATTCAGTACGTTTTTCTAGACTTCGCCTATGGTAACGCCTTTAGACGAACAAAACTTCCAGTGTATACCTATGAAAGCGGAGATGCTTACTTCAAAGAAGAAGACCTCAAAAACTTCATATACACTGAACTGAATCGAAAAGACATCTCCATTGTTTCATTTGAAGTCTTAGGCTATTAAGAAGAGAAACTTGAAAACGAAGGTAATTAAATGAGTAAAGCAAGTTTTGAAGATATACGTAAGAAATACCGAATGACTAAACATGAAGAGAGTAACGAAGACCTCTTGTCGTTGAAACTGGAAATCGAGTCTTACATTAGTAACCTACGGGCTGCATATAAAGAAAATGAAGATTTGCTTGCCGAAGCACAAGACATGTTGCTAGATATGATAAGGATCATCGAAGCAGGTCGTTGTCAACCGTTCAAACCCAGAAAGCTTTAACTGTAGCACAATGAGGACGAAGAATTGTCAAAGAAGAAAAAGAAGAGAAGTTGGAAGGAAAGACAGCTTGAGAGACAAATAAAGCAGCAGAGAGCCCAAGAAGCCTATCATATACGGAGAGAAAGAGAAGCTGAAAGAAAGCCGAGAAAATGGCCTAAAGGTAAAATAATTGGAGCATTCTGTTTGATTGTCTTAATATTCGTGGCCTATGGAGCATGGCAATCTACGCAACCCCCTCAACCATCTACAGAGCCGCCACCAATAAGCCCGACAAATCCCTTGCAAACGCCTTACGAATTCACAATGAGAGACGTAAATGGCACTCAATTCTCGCTCAGCAGTTTAAGCGGCAAAGTTATCGCCATACATGTTATGGGCGTCGGGTGCCATGGGCAGATATACCCAATCAACGACAACCAGCTTACGCAACTAGGAACTGTTTGCAATAGTTTTTGTGGCAAAGAGCCTGTCATGTTGATAACGGTTGCTGTGGCAACTTGCCCAAGTAGCGACCTTGAACAGATCCGTGCTACATACGGCGTTACTTGGTGTTTTGGAAATGATTATGACGACGGAAAAATGGACATAGCCCAAGAATATGCTACACATGGTGATGGAACAATAGTACTCATTGATAAGACATTTCACATTTCCGATTCATATAGCACGATCACTGCTTCAACGTTATCGTCAAAGATTGACCAACTTTTAGGAGCTTGATCAAGAAATGTTTGAAGAATTTCTAGAACTGTTCTTCTTAGGAATGGCAACTTTCCTTTCACCCTGCTCCATTGCCCTGATGTCAGTGTACCTAGCATACGCTGTAGGCATCAGCAAAAGCATTTACAAAGGCTTCATAATCGGCTGTTGCTTCGCCATAGCCATGTGCCTTGCTTTCTTCTTTCTCGGATATGCTTTGAAAGCTCTTATTCCCGTAAACCCAGCAAGCTACCGATTCTTCTTCGCCATTGCAGGCATTCTTCTAGTTTTCTTTGGAATAAACAACTTAGGCTTGTTTAAGAAAATCCACATCTCAAGCAACGTTAGCAGTTCTTTCATTGTACGAATCAATGCTTTGAAGTTAAATGCCTTGACAAGTTTTTCAAAATACAATTATGCAGTGGGCGCATTTATGTTCGGAATTGTGATTTCATTTGCTTTGGGTCCATGCTCTTTGGCATTGATCATGACAGCCGTACTGACGGCTATACACTTTGCGCCAACACCTTTTCATGGAGGGCTACTGCTTTTCGGTTTTGGTCTAGGTCACGCTTTGCCAGTCATTTTCCTGAGTGTGCTCTTAGCGACAGCACGCAAGGCAGTAACCGAAAAAACTGCTAGAACAAGCGAATGGCTAGCAAAGATTTTTGGAATAGCCTTTGTTATAATTGGCTTAATCATGATTGTTTATGTGTTGGGAGGTTGGTAAAGAATGAAGAAGAATAAAGTGAAAGTAGAAGTCTTTGTTCCTCTAGGCTCCTGTGTCTGCAATTACGCGCCACTTATGGAAAAAGTTGGACATGCAACATCAAAGTTTAAAGACTTGGTAGAAGTTCAAACAAAGTCAACTAATTCGCCAGAAGCATCCAAATACGGAGTCCAAGATATGTGCGTAGTGGTAGATGGAAAAATTAAGCTTCCTTTAGATTTTGATGAAAAAGAGCTTGAAAATGCCATTTCAAAAAGTTGTCAAACAACATAGTTGCTTTTCACGAAAAATTGAAGGAAGCGGTCTTTATTCGCCTTCTTCCTCAACAGTAACTGCTTCAGTAGGCAAGCCTTTTGCGGCTCGTTTAGCGACCTCGCCGAGTTTGGTCATTGGTGTGTAGGCGCCGCCAGTGAAGACAACGTTACATTTTTTACACTTCCAAACGCCCACGCTTTGGCGTCGAACCGATGCTGAACCGCATTTTGGACACTTATGTGCTCTTTTGAGACTTGTAACCACTTCAATGTAGCGCTTTCGCACCGTGGCGCCGTAGCGTGCTTCAAGTCCACGTGTAGGACCGATTTTTTTCGTTCGTCGCTTGCCCATCCTTTCACTCCTTCACCACAAGTTTTCGCAACTCCACTGCCTTTTGTTGGGCGATTTTGCTGGCTTCAAAGATTTGCTGAGCTGTGAAATAGCCGTAGCCTCCCTTCTGTATGGCACAGATCTTTCCGTCCTTCTCTGCAGCCATCGTCAATCTCGCATCCATGACTTGCTCTTCCTCAAGCCATGAATCAACAATGAGTTTGTCGTTGATTTTGGCGAAAGTAACAGCAATGGGATAGTTGCGCATAGGCAGCGGCTTGTAGCCTGGTTTGATCTTGATTTCGCCCTCTTTTACCTCGTAGTTGAACATTTTTGTATTCATGAGAGCGGCCAAGGACGCCAGCGCTGAGGCATCGATAAGGTTTCCGTCGTGGTTGAGAACATAAATGTCAACGAACACTATGAAAACTTTCTTGCCTGGTTCCACGCAAAGGTCTTCAAGCACTATAGCCTTAGACTCTCGAATGCCTCGATCCACTACTCTTGCCAATTCGACAGAGTTCTCATCGGGTGGACCAGCCTCAAAGGTAGGCGAAGCCAACGGCACAAGCTCGGCGTTAACCGTTAAAACGCCTTCATTCGGCACATCTGAGAAGGGTTCGCCAGCCTCAATCTTGATTCCAACCAAAACTTCCGTCTTGCCTAGACGAACTCGAGCTGAGCCTTCAGCGCGTTCAATAAGTCCAGACTCGATTTGAATCTCTCGATAGTCAGTAGGCTCTCGTCCGTCGAGGCGTTTTCCGTGGGCAATTAACTGAGCTACTCTTTTCTGCCGGACTTTCGCAGCCATTATTGAAGACATTACTCTTCGCCCTCCTCCTCAACCTCTTCTTTTTCGATTTCAGCTTCCTTAACCGCCTCGTATTTTGCTCTCAGAGCTTCTTTCTGAAGCTGGTTGATTTGTTTGCATCCTTCAAGCGTCATGTTCACCACTTGTTCAAACTCTTCATTTGTGAGCATACCATCCATTTGGAGCAGTGTTACGGCGTTCAAGTTGGGCATATATGCCAGAGGCATGTCAGCCTCACCACTTTTATCTTCCATGTCAGTCAAATCCAACACTAAGCGTCCCTCAACCTTTCCAGCTGCACAAGCGCTCACTAAATCTCTCATAGGTATGCCTGCGTCAGCCAAGGCTAGAGACGCCGCAGTGATACCTGCGCATCTAGTGCCACCGTCTGCCTGCAGGACTTCAATGAAGAGATCGATGGCTGTTCTGGGATAATACTCTGTGAATATGGACGGCTCTAACGCTTCTCGAATCACTTTAGATAGTTCTAGTTCTCTCCTCGAAGGCGCAGGTGACTTTCTTTCTTGCACTGAAAACGGCGCCATATGGTAGCGGCACCGTAATGCGGCGCGGTCTGGTAGAGCCTGATGCTTGGGGTGAATCTCCCTTGGCCCATAGACCGCTGCTAGGATCTTGTTCTTTCCATGCTCAATGTAGGCTGAACCATCAGCGTTACCTAAGATGCCAACCTCGATTTTCAAGGGTCGCATCTCATTCAGCTTTCTGCCATCAAGCCGAACATCATTTTCATCTATCAGTTTTCCAGGTTTCTTTTGAGACATTTTCAACAACCTCCTTCTCTGTTTTTTCACCTTTTTCTTTTCTCAACATATCAGTAATCCTATCAGTCAGCCCAGTTGTGTGGGCTTCCTGCTCAATCTTACGAATAGCCATCGTGGCTAAGCGTTCATCATCGGGCGACTTGCCACTAATAAGGACCCTGCCGTTTTGTCCAATGGTTATTTGGCAGCCAGTGTGCTCTTTTAGCACTGCTATCATCGAGCCCTTCTTTCCTATGACCCGCGGAATCTTTGTTGGTGTGATTTCAATTAGTTGGCCTCTCGTAATCTTTCCGAGTCCTCGTTCAAGCACCGTAAGCAATGGGTCGCGCGTCCTGTCGTAGGCAACTATTTTTGCTATCATCAAGTCACCTACATCGAACAGTGAAGGTAGGTCATCTTTCTGTGGTCTGACGGGTCGTTCGAGCGCGTCTGAAGCTCGCAGCATGGCTAGGTAGGGCGCTCTTATATCGACCATCCATCCGCCCAAGGTTACTTCGAGCACTTTTCCAATGACCGTGTCTCCGACCATGGGGATGTAGAACGCTTTTAAAGCTACAACGAAAACTCGTTTGTTCTCGTAATCGAAGAGGCCGACACGAGTGGCATAGATTTTTCCATTCTCCTTGTAAGTGTTTTCTCCGTTTATGTATTCGTTTTCAGCCAGCAAATCGCCTGGCGTAACGAGTTGTCTTCTTTCATAAAATATTGGCATAGTCTTTCGCCTCCTTTAATTCAGCAATTTTTTTGTTTTCAACCGATTTTTGCTTCTGCAGCGCCTTTGGTCAGTTCTCCAAGTTTTTCAAGAAAGGGACCGTACAAGCCTGCGGGCATTTCCACAACTGCAAACCATGAGCCATCAGCGCGCCATTCTTCACGTTTTATCGTGCCGAATCCTTTAACAGCACCGTAGGCTTTACTGGCGTATTCTGGTGGTATGCGAACGTTAACTGAAACCTGCTCCATTTTTATGGGCAAAATGGGACGCAGGAGTTTTATGATGTCTTTGGCTTGTTCTTCTGTTTCCTTGAAGGGGTCAATAGAATAATGGATTTGTTCCATTGCTTGCTCAATGCGCAACGGTGGATGCGGCATGTTTGTTCTCGGATCGATGCAGTGGCGGGATATAAAAGCCACTATCTGTTTTCGTTTCTCCTCGATCATGTGTCTGCGCTGTTCGGTGGTGAGTTGAAGCATTCCTCGTCTAAGAATGGTCTCTGCAATCTTGAGCGTGTCTGTTGTGTCAAAAGCTTTTCTCAGTTTGTCTTCTGACGGCTTTGTGCCTTTGTTGGCGTCGGTGAAGATTGTGTCGCTCACCAACACTTCAGACAATGACTTAGCTTTGCCTAGTCTATAATCTAGCGCTGGGTCGGGTTTGACCAAGATTTCGAAGTGTTCGCCTTCATGGGTTAGGCGTGCAATCGTGTAGCGCTGCTGACTCATCGGCTCAGCTGCCCTCAATACTCTTTCGGTAGGTTTCGATTTCCTCTTCTGTGAGTGCTTTCAGTTTCTTTGTGGCTACTGGAATGACCGAGATTTTGACCCTGGGCTGTTCGCCTCTCGCCTCTTGCGCCTTGACCAGTGCTTTTATGGCAAGTTTAGTTGCAGTTTCGAGGTCTAGTTTTTCATTGTAGTCGGTTTTTAGAATGCCTTCCACTGTTTCCTTTCCAACCCCCACGGCAACAGCTTTCCATCCTCTAATGGAGCCACTGGGGTCAGTTGCGAACAATCTGCTACCTGTCTTGTCTATTCCACCGAATATTATGGACACACCGAACGGTCTGACGCCTGCGTGTTGAGTGTACAGTTGTTTGATGTCTCCTACTCGTTTTGCAACTACTTCAACATCGATGGATTCGTCGTACATGAGCCTGTTGCTTTGAGCATAGATTCTTGCTTGATCTATCAAGATACGAGCGTCTGAGCCTAAGCCCACAACCGCCGCCCCTAGGTGGTCGTCAACTTCGAACAGCTTCCACATGAAGTTCTCGTCTTGCAGTTTAGACTCGATTTTTTCCTCGGCTCCGAGCACTACCCCCTCGGAGCACGCTATCCCCAATATTGTTGCTCCACGATTAACCGTTTCAAGGGCGTATTCAACCTGAAACAATCGTCCATCTGGTGAGAACACGGTTATGGCGCGGTCGTATGCTCCTGGCGCCGCAAACACAGACATGTTTTATTTTCACCTCTCAAACACACGAATCGAAACATATTTTTCTTGTTTCAGTTGTAGAGACGAAACTAAAAACCTTTTCGTATAGGTTTTGGCATAATAGGTTAAGTTTTTACTTTCGCCTTCTGAAGATTCTGGCTCCATCCATCTCTGTTACAAATAAGCCGCTTATGACAAATTCGCAGGCTTCTTCCAATGTTTGGCTACTCGTACATTACGCCTAGTGACAGAAAAATGCATGGAAAGCTTGAACGCAATCTAAATTTCATTTTTATGAAAGGATTTTAGGTCAAAAAGGATACTAATTCGCGTGCGGATTCAGAGCTGCTGTTTGATTCTGGTTATCATTTCTTGGACGATTTCAACTGTCTTTTCTAGTTTCTCGGTTTCAATAATGTTCAAAGCGTCGCCTATTGTATGAATGTGTCCGGCTTCGAATTGTGTTTGGTAAGGGATAAAAAGCAATCGAGCAGCGACTCTCGCCGGAAGTGTTGGGGGTTTGTAGTTTTCTCTTATTACTGTAATTGCCTTGAAACCCTTTTCGAGCCATTCAGCGTGATCTCCGCTGCTGCCTGTTATTAAAGTTTCCCAATAGTATTTCCATTGTGCGCCTTTCTCATTGCAGGCGTTCCTTAACAAATTGACCAGATTTGGATCGGCCTTTTTTCGGAAAATTATTCCTTGACCTTTGAGAACCGAAAAAGTGTCTCCAACACCCAAACCGTCTAAGTTTATGACAAACAACTTGTTCTTGTCGATTTTGTTGCCAAATGACTTCAGGAACTGTTTGCTGCAGAACAAACCTTTTT